>ENA-OPCG01000339-OPCG01000339.1-human-gut-metagenome-genome-assembly--contig:-NODE-339-length-21005-cov-2.713126_pt1 | contig 21005 bp, 17 predicted proteins | sample MGYA00241248_ERZ501476 | MGnify/ENA primary metagenome ERZ501476 (study PRJEB25962, sample SAMEA2042629) | human gut metagenome | biome: human gut; feature: human-associated habitat; material: faeces... | reverse complement strand
ATAAGACTCCGGAAGAGATAAAAGATTATCTGAACAGATATCTGCCTGCGGATATCTGCGCGCTTGATGTTGCTGTGGCCGGGGACAGGTTTCATGCAAGGCTGAATGCAACCGGTAAAGTCTACGAATACACGCTGTATGTAGGTGCTGAGAAACCTGTATTTGATAGAAATTATGTGTGGTGTGTGCCACAGGGCAGTATACTTGATGTGGATGTGATGAAAAAGGCTGCATCGTATCTTGTCGGAAAGCATGATTTCAGATCTTTTTGTGGCAACAATAAGATGAAGAAATCCACGGTCAGAACCATATACGATGTGGATATAGTCAAGGAGGGAGACTACGTCCGCATGAGATTCCATGGAAATGGCTTTTTGCAGAACATGGTGAGGATACTGACCGGAACACTGGTAGAGGTTGGATATGGGAATATGAGTGCGGAGCATATTCCTGAGATCATAGCCGGGATGGACAGGCAGCTGGCGGGGCCTACGGCGCCTCCACATGGACTTTGCCTGATGAAGGTGGAATATGACTGAGTACAATTAAGAAAATGGGGTTAAAACAGATGATAAAGAAGCTTGGAACAAAGTACAGGATAAAATGTATTATTGGAGCAGTGATATTTGCAGCAATCGGAATCTCCGGTGTTGCTGCAGCAATGGGGGTAGATGAAGGATCAATATGGATAGGGCTTGGATCTGCGATGTTCCTCGCATTTGCGGCATGGTTTGTATCCTTGGCAATAAGGCAGAGCAACATAAGAGACGTGCTGGATTACTGTAAGAAGAAGCCGAATCCTGAGTATGAGATGGAGAGGATAGAGCAGTTTTACAGATCAGGTGCTGCAGTGAATGGTCTCAGATTAAATAATGAGTTCTTCATGTATATCAAGGGTGATACGGTGAATTTTGCCGAGACCAGGGAGCTTATGTGGGTATATAAGCTCATAACCCAGAACAAAGTGTACGGAATTAAGGCGGGTAAGTCTTACCAGATCGAGGTCAGGCTGAATGATGGCAGCGGAATGGCGCTTCCGATGAGGAAGGAGAAGGACTGTGATGACACCCTTGCATACATAGAAAGCATGGTTCCATACATAATAATAGGATATAACGATGAGATAAATAAGATATATAACCACAATCAGAAGGAACTGGAGAAAATGGTGGATGAGAGAAGACACCAGTACTTCCAGCAGGTTCCAATGAGATAGATAATGGCATGAGGTATATCTGTACAAAAAGGATGGTGGCATATGGGTATGGCGGATATTGACAGGCACAGCGGAATGGAGAAGCTGCGGGATATGCCTCAGGGAAGTCCGGAGGATGTGAAAATGCTCGGTCTGTTCATGGATGTGGGAGCCATGATGATCCGGAATGGCTCGGAGGTGAAGAGAGTGGAGGATACACTCAGACGAATGGGAGCTGCTTATGGAGCAGAGCGTATGGACGTATTTGCTATTACATCCACTCTGGTATGTACCATGAACATGCCGGATGGATCGGTGTGCTCCATGACCAGAGGAACCAGGGATGGGACCAAGACGGACTTCTGGAAGCTGGAGCGGATAAATGCCCTGAGCAGAGAGTATTGCAGACAGCCACTAGCCACTGAGGGCCTGAAAGAACGAATTGAAGAGATAGAGCAGGCATCAGCGCCGAGATTCCGGGTGTGCGTGGGAAGCGTGCTGGCGGCGGGAGCGCTTGCGGTATTCTTCGGCGGAACCATACTTGATGGAGCTATGGCGGCGGCATTTGCTGTGGGGATATGGCTGATGCAGATGTATTTCGCCCCGATATGTACCAACAACATACTGTTTAATTTTCTGTGTTCATTTGTCACAGGAGTGCGGATCGGACTGGCGGGGCGTGTGTTTCCAATACATGAGGACAAGGTCATGATAGGAGACATTATGCTGCTGATCCCGGGACTTGCGCTGACAAATGCAGTGAAGGACATGTTTGTCGGTGATACGATAACTGGAAGCCTGAGACTGGTTGAATCAGTTCTGTGGGCGGCAGGCATAGCCTGCGGATTTGCATTGGCGGTATTTATCTGCAGATAACAACAGGAGGAATGGCAAATGGCGGTACAGATAATCACTGCGCTTCTGGGATCACTGGGATTTGCGCTTATGTTCAATCTTGGCAGGCGGAATGTGATACCGGCGGCGGTCAATGGAATGTGCACATGGATAGTATACATTCTGGTCAGAAATATCATAGATGACGTATTTATCCCATCTCTTGCGGCAAGCCTGTGGGCTGCCATATATGCTGAGATAGCGGCAAGGATCATGAAAGCACCGGCAAATCAGTATCTCATAGTCGGACTTATCCCGCTTCTGCCGGGGGCTCCGCTCTATTACACACTGAGCGCGGCATTTGATTCAGACTGGAAGGCCGCAAGCGCATATGGCAATTCCACAATGCTGTTCGTGCTTGGGATTGCGGTGGGAATAAGTGCAGTCTGTGGATGTGATGACATAATAAGGAGGCTTAAGAACAAAAAGGCGGAAAGCTTGAGTAAACACATATAAGGTGTTATGATACAGGTTAAGTGTTATATTAAGGAGATCGAGGGTTATGCTTGAGAAGTATGGAAAAAAGCTGTTTATATTGCTTGGATGTGATGTAGTATATTTTATATTGTGGGTTATACCGGCCATAAGGATACCTGCTTCATCTGCGATTTTTACCGGACTTGGGCTTATGACCATGACGGCACTCAGCTTTGTTGAGGTTGAGGATGATACATTTGACAGGGTGACAGGTGATGAGAAGTGGTTTAAGATAGCCTTTCTGGTGGGAGCGGCACTCACGCTTGTGGGAATCATACTCCTGCTGATGTTTTTCAAATTCTAAATATAATGTGGATTATAGATCCCTTCCGTATGATTAGGTACATCATACGGAAGGGATTTTTTCGTCTTAAGAATATCTTAAAGTTCCCGGCAATTGTTTCTTAATGTACACCCATTTTACAATACATTATGAGCAGAGACATTTCTGAAGTTTAATGTGAAGGGAGGCAGAAAATGTCAGGAAATTCGTGGCGGAAAACTGCGCTGGTCATGTCTGTACTTGCCGTATGTGGCATGTGTGGCTGTGAGAACAGGTCGAGCGGTGATGGGGACAGGACAGAATACATATATGGTGATTCCATTGAGGAGAGTCATGGCGCATACGATAATATAGTGCAGCTTGTGTACATAAACGCAGTGGATGGAAGCTGTGTAGATATAATTGAGACTGCAAAATGTCTTGAGACATGGTACGGAACAGACCCGGAGACTGGGGCAGGAACAAAAACCATATCAAAATAAATGTGCTGATATGGTCAGGTGAAATGTCTAATATATGAATATTTGCGAAATGACAAGGAGGAAGATAATCATGGGAAAGAGAGCGACAAGAATAGCGGCATGTGTGCTGGCAGGAGTGATGGCGATGCAGATGACAGGATGTGGAAATAAAAAGGTTGAGTATACATTGGATGGAGAGTCGGGTTCAGCAAGTGGATACAGTGATGATGGCAGTAACGATGCGGGTGGCAGCCTTGCAAAGAGTCTGGGAATCCCGGAGAAGTGTGATGAGACATTTGATGTGGGCAATTCGGGCTTGTCAGAGATAAGCTGTTCCGGTTCGATAGATATTCCTGATACGGATTCCATGAAGAGGGTATATTACAGCACTATGAAGCTTGATGCTGCACAGATACAGAGCATTGTCGAGGGACTCCTGGACAAGTCCCAGGGCATATATATCCGCAAGGATGGAGTGCAGACCAAGGATGAGCTGAAGAGTATGATAGAGAGTACAGAGAAGTTCAAGAAGGAGGCTCAGGGTCAGGGGGATGATTCGTCGGATGCCTGGTATGATACCCAGATAGAGACATACAAGAAGCAGATGGCAGATGCACCGGATTCACTTCCTTTGCTGGAGAATTATGATGATCCGTATTCATCGTATACAGGCAAATATGGAGACAAGGAATATACGGTGAGTATATCACAGTATGGCGGTGAGGATGACAATACAGACGCAGGTGTGTATATATCATTTTACAAATCCGAGAGTGAGGAAAACAAGCTTTTGGATGGTGTGAGCGGCGCAACATACACCTATGTGACGGGCATCAGTAATGCCACAGACATAGATCTGACCAATGTCACAAATGAGAGCAAACTCACGGAGAACGATGCCGTATCCCAAGCGATGAATTTCCTCTCAAAGATGGGGATAGACGGTATGGAGAGTACAAAGACAGAGCCGCTTGCCAGAATATGGTCGGATGACAATGGCGAGGTAAAGCAGACCAAGGTGAGTGGATACTCGGTAACGCTCAGCAGGTCTATATACGGAGCAAAGGAGAGAGAGGGCGAATTAAATAACGTTGACAATCTCCAGACACAGAATGGCTATATGTTTGAGCCTGGTGACAGTGTAACATTAAATATTGATGATGATGGAGTTGTAGATATGTTTGCCCAGCTTTACACAGATCCTTCATCCCTGCAGGCGGAGGATGTGGAACTCATGAGCTGGAACGACATGATCGCAAAGGCAAATGAGGGCATTGCAACATATTATGAGAAATACCAGACCAGATATGGCAAGGTTCAGTTCAACAACGTGGCACTCAGATACATGGCGACAGCAGATGACGATGGAAAGCTCTGCTACATTCCTGCATGGATATTTACACAGAGCGAGGAGCTCCGGGGACAGGACACGGTAGGGGAGATATCCCAGATTGTATGTATAAATGCAATTGACGGAAGTTGCATTGACATAGTGGATAATGCCAAAAAGATGAAGTTGTGGGAGACGTATTAAACGGATTATTACATCTAAATCTATCAAAAATTACATTTGCATTAATTATCACAAATTAGGGTATATAATATGTTTTGGTGTTAGCTTGTGTAATTTATGTGCAGATGATATTATGAATGATAGGAGAAGTTGTGAGATTTGTTTATAATACATTTATCTTGGATAGGGCAGAATATGCAAAAATCTGCAGAGAAATAAATACGAATTATAGTAAATACGAAGGAAAAACATACGCAGTACATATTTCGTATGGAATAGATAATAAACCATATTGGTATTATTTTGAGAATCATGGATATGATAACTATAATATATATATGAGAATAGAAATGTAAGGGGGCGTAGTTATGGAAGAATTAAGAAAACTGCTCAACAATATAGATGATTCTTATTTTGAGTTTGTCTCGGCTATGGAGCATTATGCTCAGAAGAATGCAGCAAGATTAGAAATGCTCACTGCTTATATCAAAAGAAATCCAGGCGTAAAATCCGCAGATGTTATAAAGTTTGTTTCGGATCAGCCGGATTTTGCAGATGATGCCGCTTACATGAGGGTATGCTAGATATTGTAGTTACAAGAAAGTAATAAAAATACAGACAGTCAATTGTTTTTTGAGGTCACTTCATTCACAATTGTGCTGTCTGTATTTTTATTTGAAAGTATCAGTTTTAAGCTAACTAATTCTACAGGTGAAGGACTCTGTCCTTGATCTCCTGTGTACGTCCCTGATTCCAGAACTGGGTTCCGATATAACCGCAGGTACGTCTTGCAACGAAGAGAGTGTTCTGGTCGCGGTTGCCGCAGTTAGGGCACTCCCACACCAACTTGCCATAATCGTCTGTCACGATCTTGATCTCGCCGTCATAGCCACATTTCTCACAGTAGTCGCTCTTGGTGTTGAGCTCTGCATAGAGAATGTTGTCGTATATGAACTTCATGACTTCAAGGACTGCGTCTATGTTATTCTGGAGATTTGGAACCTCAACATAGCTGATGGCGCCGCCCGGTGACAGCTTCTGGAATTCTGACTCAAACTTCAGCTTGCTGAAGGCGTCTATGTGCTCGGTTACATGTACGTGATAGCTGTTGGTTATGTAATTCTTGTCTGTTACGCCCGGGATGATGCCGAAACGCTTCTGCAGATTCTTGGCAAATTTATAAGTAGTGGACTCCATAGGTGTTCCGTATACGGAATAGCTGATATTTTCAGCAGCCTTCCACTCAGCACATTTGTCGTTGAGCTTCTGCATTACAGCGAGCGCAAATTTCTTGCCTTCCTCGGATGTATGTGTTTTGCCGATCATACGGACACACATTTCGCAGAGACCGGCATAGCCAAGGGAAATAGTTGAGTAGCCGCCAAAGAGCAGTTTGTCAATCTTCTCGCCTTTCTTAAGTCTTGCCAGCGCACCGTGCTGCCACAGTATAGGAGCGACATCTGATATGGTTCCGAGCAGTCTTTCATGTCTGCATCTGAGTGCCTTGTGACAAAGCTCAAGACGCTCGTCCAGGATCTTCCAGAATTTGTCCATGTCGCCGTATGATGAACATGCCACATCAACAAGATTGATGGTCACGACGCCCTGGTTAAAACGTCCGTAATATTTGCGGGATCCATCAGGATTCCTGATGCCGTCCTCCTTTGTAGGAAATGATCTGCAGCCCATGCATGGATATACGTCGCCGTCCTTCATCTCTCTCATGACTTTGGCGGAGATGTAGTCAGGAACCATACGTTTTGCGGTGCATTTGGCGGCAAGCTCGGTCAGATACCAGTATTTGGAATCTGTGGTGATGTTGTCCTCGTCCAGAACATATATGAGCTTAGGAAATGCCGGAGTGATCCAGATTCCCTTCTCGTTCTTAACTCCTTTGATCCTCTGATTCAGGACCTCCTCTATGATGAGTGCCAGGTCATCCCTTGTCTGTCCCTCAGGAACCTCATCCAGGTACATGAACATGGTGACAAATGGTGCCTGTCCGTTACATGTCATCAGGGTGATGAGCTGGTACTGTATAGTCTGTATTCCACTTTTGACCTCGTTCAGAAGTCTCTTCTCTGTTATCTTGTCGATAATGGCATCATCAAGGGATTCGCCACAGTCCTTGCGCTCCTCGATGACCTGTGCACGGAGCTTCTTCCTGCTCACATCCACAAATGGTGCCAGATGGGACAGGGTAAATGTCTGTCCGCCGTACTGGTTGCTGGCAACCTGTGCCACGATCTGCGTGGTGACGTTGCATGCCGTGAAGAAGCTGTGCGGCTTCTCGATCATGGTCTCACTTATCACTGTTCCGTTCTGCAACATATCCTCAAGGTTGATGAGGTCACAGTTGTGCTCCTTCTGAGCGTAGTAGTCAGAATCATGGAAATGTATGATTCCGGCCTCATGTGCCTCAACTATATCCTCAGGCAGAAGCATTCTCTTGGTCAGATCTTTGGATACCTCACCGGCCATGTAGTCACGCTGTGTCGAGTTGATCACCGGATTCTTGTTGGAGTTTTCCTGATTGACTTCCTCGTTCATATGGTCTATGAGCGCAAGGATTCCGTTGTCCGTGGTGTTGGACTTACGTGCGAGCTCTCTCTTGTAACGGTAACGCACATATTTCTGTGCAACCTCATATCCTCTCATCTCCATGATACCGGTCTCGACCATATCCTGAATGTCCTCCACGTGAACTGCGTGGGACATTGATTCTATCTGTTTCTCCAGGTTGTCCGCGATGGCGTGAACCTGATATTCGTTGAGCTGGTGGAGTTTGTCAACCTCATTGTTGGCAGCTTTGATGGCATTCTCGATCTTTGACAGGTCAAATGTCACCTCTTCTCCATTCCTTTTGATTACGTGTACGTGTGTTTTAGCTTCCTCTGACACAGCAATAGCCTCCCTCTTCCAATTCAATGGTAAATTTAATCGTAATATTCCAATCATTCAAGTTAACTGAAATCAGGCCAATCAGGTCTGGTTCGACGTAATATAGTAGATGCGGCTGCCTGTGCCGCATGGAATTATTTATAAAGAAAAAATATGTAAACACAATATATTTGGTGGAGATAATGTGAAACACCCACTAGATATTGTGCTCTGTTATTATAGCCATCACAAATAACATTGTAAAGATGAAAAATGTGCTTTTACACAATAAAAATCCCGTGAGGCGCATAAACCTTGACAAATTTTGAGAAAAAATTTTTGAGGGCTTCCAAAGCCTTGACAAGCAACCATAAAAAGTGATACACACTTATATGGATACAATTTCTAACAGGTATTAATACAAATATCAAGGAGATAAAAAAATGCAGGAATTAAAGCCAATCAAAGAAGGTAAGGTACGTGAGATTTATGACAATGGAGACAGCCTGATCATGGTAGCTACAGACCGTATAAGCTGCTTCGATGTCATCCTCGACAATGTAATTTCCAAGAAGGGAACAGTTCTGACACAGATGTCAAAGTTCTGGTTTGACATGACACAGGACATTCTTCCTAACCACATGATCTCAGTTGATGTAAAGGATATGCCTGAGTTCTTCCAGCAGGAGAAGTTCGACGGCAACAGCATGATGTGCAGAAAGCTTGAGATGCTTCCAATCGAGTGTATCGTTCGTGGATACATCACAGGAAGCGGTTGGGCAAGCTACAAGGAGAATGGCACAGTATGTGGAATCAAGCTCCCAGAGGGATTAAAGGAGTCTGATAAGCTTCCTGAGCCTATCTACACACCATCAACAAAGGCCGAGATTGGCGATCACGATGAGAATATATCATATGAGCAGAGCATTGCTCACCTTGAGAAGTACTTCCCTGGCAAGGGCGAGGAGTACGCTTCAAAGCTCAAGGAGTACACCATCACACTTTACAAGAAGTGTGCAGAGTACGCACTTACAAGAGGAATCATCATTGCAGATACAAAGTTTGAGTTTGGTCTCGATGAGAATGGCAATATCGTTCTCGGCGATGAGATGCTTACACCTGACAGCTCAAGATTCTGGCCAGCAGATGTATATGAGCCAGGTCATGGCCAGCCATCATTTGACAAGCAGTTCGCACGTGACTGGCTGAAGGCTAATCCTGACAAGGGCTGGAAGCTTCCAGAGGATGTCGCTCAGAAGACCATCGACATTTACCTTGAGGGATATGAGAAGCTCACAGGCAAGCCACTTGGAAAGTAATCAGTACATTATAATATATAGATGCAGTGTTGAGTGATGGCGGATAAACCGTATGTCACTGGATGTCTGCATGGCAGAAAAAAGACTCCCGGCGCAATAATATGTCCGGGAGCCTTTTTTTAAAGCATTTTCGCCAAAAGATAAAAAACACAAAGTTATCTGACACCCGGCGGACAAGCCCTGAACTGGGAAATGACCGAAAATAGAGACTCATCAGGTTGTGAACTTCGTTGAAATAAATGGCGCCGGGTGGTAAAGTGTAAATGTTATGAAAAGGCAAAATCAAATGAGATTTTACAAGGAGGTAACAATGAAGAATATGCTGCGTGTGGCGGCCGTTACACCGAAGGTCCACATCGGAAGTGTCAGCGGTAATGTCAGAGAGATAATGGATATATATGAAGAGTATAAGGATGCTACGGATGTCATAGTGACGCCGGAGCTGTCTATCACGGGATATACCTGTGCGGATCTGTTTGAGAACAGAAAGCTCATAGATAGTGCGAGAAGAGGACTTCTTCAGCTTGCCATTGCGACTTGTACTGGTCAGTCGGCACTGGTGGTCGGTCTGCCATTTGAGGTGGACGGAGAGCTGTTCAACTGTGCGGCGTTCCTGCAGGGCGGAAGAGTCGTGGCCATCGTGCCGAAGACTTACCTTCCAAACTACGGTGAGTTCTACGAGAAGAGATGGTTCTCAGCCAGAAAGTATGATGCGGTGATGGTCAATCTCATGGACCCGGAAGATGATGGAGATGAGCTTGAATACAATGCCGGTTCAAAGAAAGCCGGGGACAGAGCTGTTGGCAGTGAAGTGCTGTTTGGCAACAATGTGATGATAGAGATGGGCAGCGGAGAACAGAGGGTCAAGCTTGGCATAGAGATATGCGAGGACGCCTGGACTCCGGTTTCGCCGGGAAGACTTCTCGCCATGGCGGGAGCAGAGGTGATACTCAATCTTTCCGCGTCAAATGAGGTCATAGGAAAGGCTGCATATAGGCACAAGCTGATAGGAAGTGTGTCATCGGACTGCCTGTGCGGATATGTGTATGTGTCCGCTGGAATGTATGAGTCCACATCGGATCTGGTATTTTCAGGACACAATCTGATGTACGAGAACGGCAAACTCCTCGGCGAGGTAAAGCCATTTGAGGACGGAGTATTGATCAGGGATATAAGTCTTACCAAGATAAGACACGACAGGATAGCCAACAAGTCATTTGCCGACTGTAAGCGTGATTTCGCATTCAGAAAGTATGAGACGGTGGTGTGCGATACTCCGCTCATGGACAAAGGAAATGTGCTCATGAAGGTGAAGATGACACCATTTGTCCCATCGGGAAATAAGCTTGAGAGGTGCATGGCGATATTCAAGATGCAGGTTGCCGGACTTCAGAGAAGGATAGAGGCCACCCATTGCAAATGTGTGGTCGTGGGAGTGTCAGGCGGACTTGATTCCACACTGGCTTTGCTGGTTTCAGCACAGGCGGTGAAGAATGCGGAACTTCCATCCACAACTGTCGTGGGAATCACCATGCCGGGATTTGGAACGACAAACAGGACGAAGAACAACTCCACGGAACTCATGAGACTGCTCGGTTGTGACAGCAGAGAGATAAGCATAGCTGCATCGGTGAGACAGCATTTTGCCGATATTGGACAGGACGAGAGTGTGCATGACGTCACTTATGAGAACTGTCAGGCGAGGGAGAGAACACAGATACTCATGGATGTCGCCAACAAGGAGGGCGGATTCGTGGTTGGAACCGGAGATCTCTCGGAGCTGGCACTTGGCTGGTGCACCTACAACGGCGACCATATGAGCATGTATGCGGTGAATACAAGTATACCAAAGACGCTGGTGCGCTCACTTGTGAACGAAGTCGGACACTTCATGGAGGTTGACGGATTTGCGGGCATCGCGCCGATCATAGACGATATTATAGACACACCGGTCAGCCCGGAGCTGTTGCCACCGAACCCGGACGGAACCATCGCGCAGAAGACGGAGGACACCGTGGGATCATACATCCTGCACGATTTCTTCTTATATTATACGCTGCGATATGGAATGTCACCTGAGGAGGTAAATGAGCTGTGCAAGGAGGCTGTAAGACAGAGTGACGAGTACAATTTCTCAGACAGCGAGATCGATAAATGGCAGAAGGTATTCTACACGAGATTCTTCCGCCAGCAGTTCAAGAGGAACTGTATGCCGGATGGCGTGAAGGTTGGAACTGTGTCGGTCAGCCCGAGAGGAGATCTGAGACTGCCGTCTGAGATAGAATTTGAGGACTTTTTGTAGACATTTGCCTGGGATAGTTATTAACGTGGCAGAATCATAATAGCATACAAAGACAAATGTCTACAAAAGTCGTGTATATATTTTATATGAATAATATAATTTAGGAGGACAAAGAAATGCCATTTATAGATTCAAAGGTTACAGTGAAGATGAGCGATGAACAGAAGGAGACTCTTAAGAGCAGTCTCGGTCAGGCAATAACAACGATGAACAAGACGGAGAGCTACCTTATGGTCGGCATCAACGATGGATACGACCTGTTCATGGGCGGAAAGAAACTTGATAAGGGTGCATATGTGGAAGTCAGCGTATTCGGTGATGTGACTCCTAAGGCATGTGATGCCATGACAGGAAAGATCTGCGATATATTTGCAGATGTGCTTGGAATCCCGGGAAATGCGGTGTACGTGACTTACCACGGCGTGCATGACTGGGGCTGGAACGGCGGTAATTTCTGATGTGGGAGATAGAAGTCCTTGACGCTCTCCAGAATATACATACCCCATGGCTTGACAAGATTATGGTGGCGATCACATCCCTTGGAAATGCGGGAATACTGTGGATAGTAATGGCGGCTGTGTTGCTGATCATTCCAAAGACGAGGAAGGCAGGGCTGTGCATGGCCATCGCACTTATCCTTGATCTTCTCATAACCAACTGCTTGTTAAAGAATCTGGTTGCCAGAACAAGACCGTATGATGTGGCGGATTTTACAGATCTGATAGTGAAGAAACCAAAGGATTATTCCTTCCCATCGGGACACACGGCGGCATCATTTGCAGCTGTCACGGCGTTGTTCATGAGCAGAAAGAAACTGCTGGGCGCAATATCCTGTGTGATAGCGATCCTCATAGCGTTCTCAAGAATGTATCTGTATGTGCATTTTCCGACAGATATCATTGGCGGAATAGTGGTAGGCGTGGCAGCTGGAGTGGCAGCAGGATTTATACTTAGAGCGATTGATAAATGATTTGGCGGATCGTTGGTTTGGAGGGATACGATTATGAGTGAATATACCATACTGCCGTTGATCAATGCAGCATTTCAGCCGGGTGAAGCGAAAAAGATGGTAGATAGTTTTGAAGACAGGGATTTTCAGGAGATAGCACGTGCTGAATACTATTATTTTACCGGGCAGGCGGAGAAGTGCAATCATATAGCAGAACGTTATCTGATGAGTCATAATATAAAGTTGAAGATGTCATCCTGTCTGTTATATGTATATTCTAATCTGACACTTGGCAGAGAAACTGCATCAAGAAAAGGACTGAGGGAGATTCAGGAATGTCTTGAAAAAGAGACGAAAAATCCTTCATCCGCTGAGGACAGGGCTGTCAGTGTATTTGCGGGATATATGTCCTCTGTGCTTTTGCATCTTTCGGTGGATGAACTTCCGGATGTGGAGCTTTATGCAGTAACATTGCCGCCTGGAATTAAGCTGTTTTCTGCCTATGTAATAGCTCACATGGCATATTTAAAAGGCGAGTATGGCAGAGCACTTGGAATTTGCGAGGCAGCATTGATGTTCAGGGATGATATATATCCTATTAGTATGATCTATCTGTATTGTATGATTGCAATGTGTCAGATGAATCTGAAAAATCAGCAGAAAGCAAAAGATGCATTGATGCTGGCGTGGAACGTGGCGAAAGAAGACGAATTTCTGGAACCTTTCGTTGAACATCATGGTTTGCTGCAGGGACTTCTGGAGTCATGTATCCGCAAGGAGGATTCAAAACTATATAACAAATTATCTGATAAACTCATTGCCTTTAGCAGGGGATGGATGTCAATCCACAATCCTATGTCAGGAAATTCAGTGACGGATGCATTATCCACAGTGGAATTCTCGATTGCAATGCTGGCAAGCCGAGATTGGAATAATCAGGAAATTGCAGATTATATGGGATTTTCACCCAATACGGTTAAAACTTATCTGAGCAGGATTTATGAAAAAATGAATATAAATAAGAGAGAAGAGCTGAAAAATTATATGCTGAAATAGGAAAATATACATTTTCGTATCGAAACGGAGATTACATGGAAGAAGTCAAAATGATAAAATCTTTATATACAGAAATCACTAACCAAACTCAGATTTATTTTTAAGGGAGGGAACTATATGAAGAGAAGAATTTTGACCACCCTGCTCACTATGTGCATGGTGCTGATGCTGCTGCGGATACCGGCATATGCGGGCAGAGCCTATTGCGACATCTGTGGTAAATGGGTAAGTACAACCGGAACTTATGAATACAAAGACGCTGGATATCATTGGCATCACGTTTATTGCACAGAATGTGGCACTAATATCACCAATCCACGTTCTGCGCATGTGTGGAGCGGAACGGCAACCTGCACAAGCGGACAGACTTGCACGATCTGCGGAGGAACATCCACCCCTCTCGGACATGATTGGAACTCAAACTGGATTTCGGATGAAAACAATCATTGGCATGAGTGTAATGTCTGCGCAGAAAAGGGCGATGTTGGAATACATATTTGGGATAATGGCACTATAACTATTTCTCCAACCTGCACAACAGAGGGGGAGAGAAAGTATACTTGCATTGGATGCGGCAGAATAAAAACAGAGACGATCCAAGCTACGGGTCACGACCTCGTACATCACGATGCACAGGCGGCGACTTGTACCGCAAACGGTTGGGAAACTTACGATACCTGCAGTAACTGTGATTACACCACCTATACGGAGATTCCGGCAGTAGGTCATAGTTATGGAGATGTAACATACACATGGAGCACAGACAATCAACACTGTACAGCAGAAAGAAAATGTACAGCATGTGATGGCGTAGAAAGTGAGACAGCAGATACAACAGCAACAGTAATACAGGAAAAGAACTGCGTATTGCCAGAATTAACTACATACAGTGTGACATTTGAAAATTCTGCTTTTGAATCTCAAACAAAGGAAAATGTACGGACAGCAGAAAACGCCGGTCACGATATGGAAAAAGTAGAAAAGCAAGCTGCTACTGCTGCCAAAGAAGGAAACAGCACATATTGGTTCTGTGATAAATGTAATAAGTATTTTAGTGATGAAGAAGCAGAAAATGAAATTAAAAAGGTAGACACAGTGCTTGCGAAACTCGCCCCTGTTATTATCAAGGGAGACGGAGCAACAGTAACAGCAGGTGCGAAGAATGCACTATCATTCACATCTGATGCTGCATACATGGATTTTATTCGTGTTGAGGTTGACGGAAAGACCATAGATGAGAGTAATTATACGGTTGAATCTGGAAGTATAATCGTAACATTGAAAGAGGATTATGTTGCCGGTTTTTCGGAGGGCGAGCATACACTTGGCATTGTCTCTGAGAGCGGAACAGCGACAGCTCATTTTACAGTAAACGAGAAGACAACGGGGACACAGGAGCCTTCGGAAGACACAACCAGTACAACACAGGAGCCTTCGGAAGGTACAACCAATAAAACACAGGAGACAAGTACAACGGATAAAACAACACAATCATCTCCAAAAACTGGTGACAGTACAGACTTGCAGTTGTATGTGATTCTTATGTTTGTTTCAATAGTGGGGGGTGCAGGAATTTGTGTTAAGAAAAGGTTCAAGACCCATTGATGGCTTTGAATGAAATGGCTGTTAGAGCGGAAATTAAATATTAGATCTCTATAAAATGAGGCATATGGACTAAGAAGCTGTTCATATGCCTCATTTTTAATAGGACATTAAATACTTTAAATACACAGAAATTTCACAGATGAAACGCTTCTGTATACTATTGACATTAAAAAATAGAAGTATTAATATTTATGCAACTTGCGTCAAATCACACATAGCTGACGATCAGATATCGCATATCATAAATCAAATTCCTGATTTTGTGCATCTGAGGATTCTGTCAGCATTTCAAACTGAAACAAGGAGGAAATAGAATGATCAAAACATTGCTTGGTCAGGTGGGCGAGTACAAGAAGGACTCAATACTCACACCTGTATTTACGGCGGCAGAGGTCTTCATGGAGATCCTCATTCCATTTGTGACCGCCAAGATAATCGATGAGGGAATCAACGGACAGGACATGAGCAAGGTGTATATGTATGGCGGACTCATGCTTGTGTTGGCTTTCCTGAGCCTTTTCTTTGGAGTGATGGCGGGCAAATTTGCTGCCAGCGCGTCGACAGGATTTGCCTGCAACCTGAGGGAGGGCATGTACAGGAATGTGCAGGAGTTTTCATTTACCAACATTGACAAGTTCAGCACCGCCAGTCTTATAACACGTATGACGACGGATGTGACAAATGTACAGAACGCGTACCAGATGCTCATACGAATCGCAGTCCGTGCGCCACTCATGCTCATTTGCAGTATGATAATGTGCTTTACAATCAACGTGGAGCTGTCACTTGTATTTGTGGCAGCACTTGTGGTTCTTGCATTTGGTCTGTTCTACATCATATTCAAGGTGACACCTATATTTGACGAGGTGTTCAGAAACTATGATAACCTGAATGCCAGTGTTCAGGAAAATGTATCTGCGATAAGAGTCGTAAAGGCATTTGTCAGGGAAGAATACGAGGATAAGAAGTTTGGGAAGGCAGCAGAGGTTCTTGCGGAGCTGTCCATAAAGGCAGAGAGCCTGCTGGCTTTCAACAATCCTATCATGATGTTTGTCATCTTTACATGTATGATGCTCCTGTCGTGGATCGGAGCGCACTTTATAGTCGGTGGTAGCATGACAACTGGAAATCTTACATCACTTTTCAGCTATGTCATGAGCATGATGATGTCGCTGATGATGTTGTCCATGGTATTTGTCATGATCTCCATGAGCATGGCGAGTATGAGACGTATATCTGAGGTCCTTGAGGAGACTCCGACCATGACAAATCCTGATGAGCCGATCATGGAGGTGCCTGATGGAAGAATAGATTTCAACCATGTGGATTTCGTGTATAAGGCTGGAAGTGCAGAGGACACGCTGAAGGATATTGACATTCACATAAAATCCGGTGAGACGGTCGGTGTGATAGGTGGAACCGGCTGCGGTAAGTCGACATTTGTCAATCTGATAAGCAGACTTTACGATGTGAAACCGGACGGTGGTTCGGTCTGTGTCGGAGGACATGACGTGCGTGATTACGATATGGAGGTCATCCGAAACGAGGTGGCGGTTGTGCTCCAGAAGAATGTGCTGTTCTCAGGCACGATACTCGACAACCTGAGCTGGGGCAAGGAGGATGCCACGGAGGAAGAGTGCCGTGAGGTGTGCGCGCTTGCCTGTGCGGATGAGTTCATAGACAGGATGCCGGATGGATATAACACCTGGATCGAGCAGGGCGGAAGCAATGTGTCCGGCGGTCAGAAGCAGAGACTCTGCATTGCCAGAGCGCTGCTCAAGAGCCCGAAGGTACTCATTCTCGATGATTCCACAAGCGCAGTTGACACCGCCACGGATGCGAAGATCAGGCAGGCATTTGCAACCAAGATACCGAACACCACCAAGATCATCATATCCCAGAGAATATCAAGTGTGCAGGATGCTGACAGGATCATAGTTCTGGATAACGGAATGGTCAGCGGCTTCGACACACATGAGAATCTGTTAAAGAACAACACGATATATAAGGAGATCTACGACGTACAGATGTCTGGCGGCGGTGATTTCGATGAGAAGATGAATTAATTATGGAGGAAAGGAGGCAGTGTAATGACAGGAAATACAGAGAAATACAGTGAAAATAAGATGGATGATAAAGTGGATGCAGGGCTGAAGAGACCTGGAAAGGATCAGGGCAAAAATCCCATGAAGGCACTTGGAAGATTGCTCAGATATGTCCTCAAGGAATACAAGCTGGCATGCGTTACAGTTGTGGTCAGCATACTTATATCAGCACTTGCAATACTGAGTATATCGATGTTCATGCAGAAACTTATCGATGTATATATTGAACCGATGATGAAACAGAGCACGCCTGATTATGGACCTCTCGCCCACAGGATGCTGGGGCTTGGTCTTATACTTGTGCTGGGAATCATTTGCGCATACGCGTACAACAGGATCATGGTAAATGTGACTCAGGGAACCATGAAGAGGCTCAGAGTTCAGCTCTTTGAGAGAATGGAATCCCTTCCGATATCTTTCTTTGACACACATGCACATGGAGATATCATGTCGGTGTACACCAATGATGTTGACACACTCCGTCAGGTCATAAGCCAGAGTATGCCGCAGCTTATCAACTCAAGCATCACATTTATCTCAACACTCATTGCGATGATAGTTCTTGATATACCGCTCACGGTGCTGTCAGTCGTCATGGTGCTTATCATGATAAAGGCGACGTCGAGCTTGGGCGCGAAGTCGGGAAGATACTTCATGAAGCAGCAGCAGGATCTTGGTAAGGTAAATGGCTATATAGAGGAAATGATGAGCGGCCAGAAGGTTGTCAAGGTGTTCTGCCACGAAGAAAAGGCATATGACGATTTCTGCAAATTGAATAGATCTCTTCAGGACAGCGCCTACAAGGCAAATATGATAGCCAACATTACCATGCCGGTGAATGCGAACCTTGGAAACATAAGCTATGTTCTCTGCGCTGTACTTGGAGGTGTACTTGCAGTAAATGGATGGTCAGGTCTTACCATAGGAACGCTTGTGGCATTCCTGACGCTTAATAAGAGTTTTACGATGCCGGTTACACAGATAAGCCAGCAGATCAACGCCATAGTCATGGCTGCAGCCGGAGCCGACAGGGTATTTACCATGACGGATGAGAAGCCAGAGGAGGACGAGGGCTATGTTGAGCTGGTAAATGCAAAGAAGGATGCAGATGGCAATCTCACGGAGACCGAGGAGAGAACCGGACTCTGGGCATGGAGACATAGGCATGAGACTGGCGAGGTCACATACAGGGAGCTCACAGGCGAGGTTGAATTTGAGAATGTGGACTTCGGTTACAATCCGGATAAGATAGTTCTGCACGACATAAATATGTATGCAAAGCCTGGTCAGAAGATAGCATTTGTCGGAAGTACAGGCGCGGGCAAGACGACCATAACCAATCTGATAAACAGGTTTTATGATATACAGGACGGCAAGATAAGGTACGACAATATCAACATAGGCAAGATCAGAAAGCCGGATCTCAGACGAAGTCTTGGTATAGTTCTTCAGGATACACATCTGTTCACAGGAACAGTCATGGATAACATAAGATACGGCAAGCTGGATGCCACGGATGAGGAGTGCATCAAGGCTGCAAAGCTTGCAAATGCTCACGATTTCATAAAGCGACTTCCTGACGGCTACAACACGGTGCTCACCGGGGACGGTTCAAACCTCAGTCAGGGACAGAGACAGCTCCTTGCGATTGCAAGGGCAGCGGTTGCGGATCCACCGGCATTGATCCTTGATGAGGCTACATCATCCATCGATACGAGAACTGAGGCCATGGTATCAAGGGGAATGGATGCCCTCATGGAGGGAAGAACGTCATTTGTCATAGCTCACCGACTTTCCACGGTTAAGGACGCGGACTGCATCATGGTCATGGAGCAGGGACGTATCATAGAGAGAGGCACCCACGATCAGCTCATTGACATGAAGGGCAGATATTATCAGCTGTACACAGGCAAGAAGGCCGTGGCTGGGCAGGCGTAAGCCGAATTGTTTACAAAAAACAGAAAATTACTTGCAATTTAAAAATATTTGTGCTACCATAGGGGCAATTAATGGTAGTCGCAGTTAAGCTCAACGAGATGAAAGTTTCGTTGGGCTTTTTATTTTCATAAGGAGGGGCCCGCGTAAGCGGGAGGAATCCTTGAGAAGCACGCATGCGCCTGCGCGAAGCGCTTTTGAATGCGCATGCTCAATATTATTTTCGTAAGGAGGAAATTATTATGCCACAAAACAAATTACAGGAATTCGTATTCACAACGATCATGGCCATGTTCATGGTCTATGGAATGATCTGCTACAATGTAGCATTAAGCACAGGAGGTTTCACCAATCAGACATTTGTCATGGCACTTCATGAGATGCCGATCATGTGGCCGATAGCTATTGTGCTTGAGCTTTTCGTGGTTGGAAAGCTTGCACCAATGCTTGCGTTCAAGATCGTGAGACCGGCTGACAGACCACAGGTGATAACCTTCATGATATCATTCTACATCTGCATAATGATGTGTCCAACCATGAGCCTTATAGCAACTGTTTTGTTCAAGGATTCACCAAGTGTTGGTACATTTATCCAGACATGGGGAATGAATCTCCCTGTTGCACTGCTCTGGCAGCTCTGCTATTGCGGACCGCTTGTGAGATTGATATTTAGAACTATATTTAAGAGACAGCTTGCGGGTTCTGGCTGTGTAGAGCCATCAAAAGAACCTCAGCCAGAGTCATAATTCTCCGTTTTGGAGAGTTTTGCCTAAAGTATAGACAAAGGCTAGGCGAGGTGTTACAATCCGTTCAAAGCATAGGTTTCAAGTCGAAGGTTTCTATGAGTCCGAACGTAAGAAACGGACCATTCCAACGTATCTATAATTTGCGAATTTCTCATGCTTTTATATCACATTTTTCATAAGAGCAGGAATAATATTCTGGCTGATTTTTTGAAGAAGAATAAGGCGGAGATTTTGCGTATGAATATATTTGAATATGATCAGGAAAAGCATATGAGGCAGACATATGAAGAAACGAGGGGCTGTGTATGAGTGAGGAATACATAACGCTGGATGGATTGTGTCAGCAGCTTTCAATATCGAGGGCAACGGGGCGGAACTGGCTCAGACTTGGGAAAATTGAATCACAGGGCATAGATACGGCCGGTCAGATGTATTTCACAGAGGAGTACGTAAGTAATCTGAAACAGTCACTGGAAACTGGCGAACGAAGGTCGCTCAGAAGCCGGCGGAATAAGCGGTATGTGTCCGGCAAAGGATTGTATGACAGATATGTGTCAGACATTTGCGAGAGTACAGACACAGTAAAAAGTCTGGTGGATAAGCTGGAGAGGCAGAATATATGTGTGACTGAGATGGTCATGAGAACTCTGCTGGCGGATTGTGCACTCAAGCTGCTGGTAAGCAGTGGTGAGATTACTGTTGACAGAGGAATATTCCCTGCATATATAGATGGAAGCTTGACAATTGGTGTATGGAGTGCGCTGATCGATGATATAATTCAGGACAAAAAAGCAGCATTATCATGGGCAAATAATAACAAAAATCTTATGGACACCAATTACTATTATCAAAAGGGGGAGGACGTACTTGGACTTCTCTATATGTCTATAAGAGATGCAGGCAGCCGGAAGGCGGCTGGTTCATATTATACGCCGACAAAGGTAGTAAGAACGCTGATAAGTGATGTGACCGGTGATATGGGAAGCAGAATATCTGAGGGTGGTAAGCGATTATTCGATCCATGTTGCGGAACCGGTAATTTCCTTATACAGCTTCCGGATGATATAGAACTAAATAATATATATGCGTGCGATATAGATGAACTCAGTGTACAGCTTGCGAGGTTCAATCTGGCACTTGGGAGATTGTCCGGAAGAAGACATGTCAATGTGGACGAAGCGATCCGGACAATATATGAGCACATAGAGCGCAGAGACTTCATTTCAGAATACAGGAATGATTCAGAATGTGGTGGGGATGATAAGAAGCTCTTGGCTGATCCGGG
>ENA-OPCG01000300-OPCG01000300.1-human-gut-metagenome-genome-assembly--contig:-NODE-300-length-22543-cov-3.121487_pt1 | contig 22543 bp, 18 predicted proteins | sample MGYA00241248_ERZ501476 | MGnify/ENA primary metagenome ERZ501476 (study PRJEB25962, sample SAMEA2042629) | human gut metagenome | biome: human gut; feature: human-associated habitat; material: faeces... | reverse complement strand
TATGTAAATCTATACCGGAGAGAGAGCAATACTTATTTATCATCCTGCGAATAGCTTGGTCAGATAGAGGTTTGCCATTTTGGTTAGCAAAAAAATGATTGCAGCTTTTAATTTCAGCTTGGAATTCAGCCTTATATTCTTCCATTATTTGAGAAACAGAATCATTGCCAATATGAATACGCCGCTCTTTATCGCCTTTACCATATATGAGGATGCTCCCATCATGTAAATTTATATCTTCGTTTTTTAATGAGCAAAGCTCAGAAATTCTCATACCGGTAGCAAATAACAGTTCGGATACGGCTGCATCGCGCAATGCATTCCGCCTCTGATAATTTGTTTTAGCGTTGTCCCGCTGTGTATAAATCATAGTAAGAAATTTTTCTACTGTATGTAGTGGGATAATTTTGGGTAATATGGTAGGTTCACGAAAGTGCACCTGTATTTTTGTAAAGGGATTTATTGCGAGTAGTTCTTTGTATTCCAGATAATGGAAGAATGCTTTTATTGAGGCTATTTTTCTTTTTACGGTTTTGGGTTTATATTGTTGGTGGAGCCTGGCAATATAATCCTCTAGATCGTTTGTTGTGATTTCAATTATTTTTTCAAGAGATGGTTCCTCAGAGAATTGTCGCAAGTCAATCCGATATGCTTTTAAAGTCTTTTCATTCAGACATTTTTGTGTCCTGCAATATTCCAAATAGTTCTCAGTAAGTGTTTGTAAGTTTTTCATGATGTTCTCCTTTGTTTGACGTTTTTAAAATAAATTGATAAAATTATATCGGAAAAAGTGGTAAAATATAAATTGTTTTTTAAATACAAATCCGCTATACTATAAGAATGGTATAGCGGTTTTTACTGCAATCTGAAGAGTTATTGTGAGGTAGGGATATGAAGCTTGATTCGATAACATTACAAAATTTTAAGGGAATAGACAATCTGGAAATAAAGCTTGATAATAAGACAACGGTTATTTTTGGTGTGAATGGCGTTGGCAAGTCAACAATCCTTCAGGCTATAGATTTATTATATGCTGATATCATTGCAAAGCTGATGGGAACGGTGAGAAGTAAGACAGCCAGATTCAATGAAGATTTTATTAGCTATGGAAAGTCTGCGGCCGGCATAAAGGCAGATTTCGATTTTGGGGATGGCGAAAGCATATATTATGAGCGTACAATTGACAGGGCTAAAGGTGAAAAAAGAAATACAAGTGCTCTTAAAAAACTTACAGATAAGTTTCAATCGTTATATATACAAATGGGTTATGATGATGGCAATGGCAATTGGATAGAAGAGTCGGATAATAAGAGCATGCCCATTTTTGTTAATTATGGAGTAAATAGAATTGTGCTTGATGTGCCGGTCAGGGCTCCCAAAGAGCAGTTTGTAAAACTGGATGCATTTGACAAAGCTATAGAAAGTACGATAGATTTTAGAAATTTATTTAAATGGTTTAGAAATCAGGAAGATATAGAGAATCAGATAAAGGTTAGAGATGATTCGAAATATGAAGATAAAAGCCTTGCAGCTGTTAAAAAAGCAATGTTAGCTATGCTTGATGGATTTGAGGACATTCGGATAGAGAGAAGACCTTTGGCAATGAAGGTCAATAAAAACGGAAAGTCTTTAAAGATAGATCAGTTATCGGATGGAGAAAAATGCACGATAGCTCTATTTGGAGATTTGGCAAGAAGAATGGCATTGGCAAATCCGGGTAAAGATGTGAATCCTTTGGAAGGCTCAGGTGTTGTGCTCATTGATGAATTGGATTTGCATATGCATACATCGTGGCAACGAAAGGTATTGAATGTTTTAAGAGACACATTCCCCAATATCCAGTTTATTATTACTACACATTCTCCGCAGATTTTGGGTGAGATGGATGATTCTGTCAATTTATTATATCTGTATAATGAAGATAATGAGATTCTATTTAAGACCTATGAATCCTTTGTGGGATGGGATGCAAATGTTATTTTAGAGGAAGTAATGAATACGTCTTCAGTTAATCAGGACATCAAGAGAATGATTGATGAGATGTATAAGTGTATTGAAGATAAGAAGTATGATGAAGCAGAGAAAATAGTGGATATATTGGATAAGAAAACAAATGGTTATGCTGATGGTATTTCTAAGGCAAGGATACTAATATCAAGGGGTAAAAGACGTGAAACAAATTAATAAAAGAAGTGCGCCGCAATGGTTTGAACAATGGAAATCAGATTTTGTGGAAGTTAATAATAGGCAACCTCATTATAAAGTTGATTTCGCAGGCAATGATAGCGATGGAATTGAAAGAAGAAGAATGCTGCGCGAGGCTCTTATCAAGGAGCAGGGCAAAATATGCTGCTATTGTATGAGAAGAATTTACAACAATTCAGCTCATATTGAGCATTTCTTTCCGCAGGAGTCCTTTAGAGATATGGACTTAACATATGAAAACATGTTTGCATCATGCAATGGAGAGGCGACAATTATCTTAGATGATGAACATTGTGGGCACAGGAAGAATAACTGGTTTAGAGATGATATGCTCTCACCAACGGATGCTGAAGTAGAAAAGGTATTTAAATATTCAGCAAACGGCAAAATTAGTGCTGTTAGGAATCGTCCATCTTCTAATGTTGCTCAGGATATGATACATAATCTGGGACTTGACAGTTTTCATCTCGAAAGGGACCGTAAGCAGGCTATTCAGGCATCAGAGGTGTTTGATGATGAGGACTATACGGATGATGAGATTCGTAGTTTTATAGAATATTATTCAAATAAGAATAATGGTGAATATGAGCCTTATTGCAAAGCAATTGTTGATTGTCTGGAGGAGATGCTTTGATGATTTTAAAGTGGTAGTGATAAAAACCAATATTGTGCTAATTTATACAAATATTGTCGATTACATTTTTAGATACGTCTGTTTAAAATATTATCGTATTTTAAACAGACGTATTTTTATCTATTTTAAGGAGATTTCAAATGAAAAAAGTACTTATAACAGGAATTACAGGACAGGATGGTTCTTATTTAGCTGAGTTCTTATTAGAGAATAACCGTTGACAGGTGCAATTTATCATAATAAAAATAGGGCTGATAAAACAGCATATGCGAAAGTGGTTTTATAGGATAACGAAGTTCTACAGAGAAATGTTGTTACTTTAAAGGAGGGCAGGAATGATTGGAAGACAGTAAATTGCGGTAAGGGTGTGGAAAAATGGCGCGAGATTTGTAAATCATCTGATGAGGCAAATGAGGAACGTAATCAGTGGATATGGTAAAAATCCTAAGCGTAGCTCGCTATGCCTACGCTTTTTTCCGTGCACTCCCCCGCCTAATATGGTGGTGGCAATGCCATTAAGCTAGGTGTTCGAGGTTTTGTTCGAATGAAAAAGTAAATACATTGAATTAGGACGAATGGATATTTCGCCATATGAGTTATTGTCAGGAGCAGAACATATTGGAACCAGAAGCAGGGATAATCAGACATATGTTTTTGCAAAAGATACTGAACTTGGAATGGTAGTTGAGACATACCAGCAGTTGGATTATGAGCGGCAAAAGAGACTTTTGGGCTATATGGATGCTTTGAAGATGAGCAACTAGAAAATTGTGATTTTGTACCACATGATACGTAAAAACGAAAAAATTCGTACAAGAGAGGACGAAGATTATATATTCAAATGAAGAGTACTGGGTATGGTTGTCCAGATGCAAAAAGAATAATTCATTCTTTATGTTTTTTTATTTGATTGAAATACCGATACGTGGTAATATGAATTTGAAAGAGAGGATATAATGGCTAAGGAAAATGTTAATGAACTGGTGGATAAACTTACTCTATTTGATGATGATTTAATGAGTAGAGTTTTCGACAATAATATCGAAGCAACAGAGCTTATGCTTAGAATCATAATGGGAAGGAACATTAATGTAATTAGTGTTATTGGACAAGATGAGATAAAAAGTCATGAAGTAGGTGGAAGAAATATAACATTGGATGTTCATGCGATTGATGTGAACGGTGATGAAATTGATATTGAAGTACAAGGAAATTCGGCAGGGGCACATATCAGACGAGCAAGATATCATAGCAGTATGGTAGATTCTAAAATGTTAGACGAAGGACAGGAGTTCAGGCAACTTAAGGATTCGTATATCATATTTATATATAAACATGATAAATTTAGAAAGGGTTTACCAGTATATCACATAGACCGATATATAAGGGAAACAGAAGAATTATTTGATGATGGTTCCCATATTATATATGTAAATGGTAACTATAAAGGTAATGATGAAATTGGACAGCTAATGAATGATTTTCGTCAGACAGATTCAGATAAGATTCATTATGCTGCATTAGCAAAAGGTGTAAAGCATTTTAAGGATACTGAAAAGGGGCGTGAGCAAATGTGTGAAGCAGTTGAAAAATATGCAAAGGAATATGCAAAAGAATATGCAAAAGAATATGCAAAAGAATATGCGGTAAAGGAAAAGATGATTTCTGTGAAAAATCTTATGGAGAATATGAAACTTACAGTGGATCAGGCACTAAATGCTTTGGGAATTCAAGGGGATGAAAGAAAAACCATAATAAATCAATTACAAAACCGAAATTAGGATATTTAAGTAGAGATATAAAAAATTTTTAGAACACAAATATAAGATGTTCTAGATTGAAATGCTAAAGAGTGTCATGGCACACCCAAATAGAAGCCCCAGTAGCTGGAACTACTGGGGCTTCTATTTAATTGAGCAGCTACAATTAACAGTGGGGTTAGGCATCATTATATTTCTTACAAAAATACAGAGTTTTATATATAACCTATCTGCCTAAATACATTGAATTAGGATGAAAGACGATATTAAAAAAGAGTGCAAACTGCTTGCAATTAGCAATCAAACGAAATATAATGAAGAAAAAAGAGGAGGCGATATCTATGGCAAGAACAGCAAATGTATTTGCACGTGTTGAGCCTGAAGTAAAAGAGCAGGCAGAGCAGGTGCTTGATCGACTTGGCATTCCAATGTCCAATGCGGTAGGAATGTTTCTGAGACAGATTGTACTCCAGAGAGGAATTCCTTTTGAAATGAAACTTCCGGCTTATGAGGAACCTGTTGCGTATGGTTCTCTTACAAAGGAACAGTTCGATGCAGAAATAGAAAAAGGCATGGAAGATATTAAAGCTGGCAGAGTATATTCAGCAGATGAAGTTGAAGAAGAAATGAAACGGGAATTTGGTATATGAAATATAAAGTGATGTATACAGCAGGAGCCAAAAGAGATCTGAGAAATATTTTCATATACATTTCAGAGGAACTGTTAGCTCCAGAGAACGCTGCCGGACAGACAGACCGAATTATGGCTGCTATTCGAAAGCTGGACACCATGCCGAATAGAAACCGGCTTTATGAGGAAGAACCATGGCACAGCAGAGGACTTCGGTTCTTTCCGGTGGACAATTATTTGGTATTTTATAAGACAAATGATGAAAATGAAATAGTGTATATAGTTCGAATTATGTATCGAGGACGTGATGTTCGCAAGCAGTTAAGCCGGACAGAAGACATTTCAGAAAATTAAAATTTAATATGGAACCAGAGGTTTGAGCAGTTAGTCTATGAAAAATAGGGGAGCTGCTTTTTTCATACAAAGTCCATCTGAAGATGTGTGATTTAATGAGTGGTGGGGCAGGCACCAATGTGGTCAAAAAGCATCAACTTAAGGAAAATGTCTTAAGTTGATGCAAGATAAAATTATCGAGCTGTTATCTGGGCGGAACATATTGGTGTTTATGATTCCTTATCTTGTCCAAAATCGGTTCTCATTTTTGTCAGGCATCAGCTCATTTCATTGCCGCAACTTTGCAATTTATAATAGTTATCAATTGAATATTAACCTAAAATTCGCTATACTGAATAATATAATTTGTCGAAAATATGTTTGCCGAAAGGACGGATTGCAACAAGTTAATTATTTACTCATAATAAGTATCAGAAAATGCTAGTGTTTTACTATACTTATATTTCAGTCGACTTTTTAAGACGGTGGAGGGCATGAGTCCGAGTTGGCATAGGAAAAAGTGGTAAAGTATAAATTGTTTTTACTGCAATCTGAAGAGTTATTGTGAAGGAGAGGTAAAGAATGGATGAGCATGATGTAGTGGAAGCTGGAACTGATTTACTTTTTGGGGATCCTAAGTCAGTCTTAAAAAAAATAGGTTTATCTATTTTGGATAAGAAACAGTTTGAGGCTATATTCGTATCAGCTGGGAAAACGGTTGCTGAATATGAAAAAGATAACACAGAGCAGAATGACATTAGGAGGATTTTGTTCTGTGAGGAAACTATGAGACTTTTAGCTAATGAAATAAGAAAGAGTAATAGTTTTGATTGGCTAAAGGATTTGGATAGATGTGTTAATGATTTACTTTCTTTAAGTGAACTTGATAGCATCAATAAAGCTAGATGCAAGAAACATTTTGAGGATATAGTAATTTATCAAATTAAAAAGTTATTTCCGCAGAGGTATGGTTCTTATTGCCTGGGAGATATCCATGACAATGTTAATAGTTTGATGGCTTCAACGCAATCTAGTAACGAGACGCTCAATAAGATTCTTGAATTGATGAGTCAAAATGATGGTGAATACAATCAAAAGAGTCCAACGACACATGAAGACTGGCAGGATAAGAGTTCATATACATTACTTGAATGGCATTTGGAGAGGGCGGAAGTTGATGGTATATTTGCGCACAAAGATAGCTATACGGATGATATTATTAAACTAACAGAAGCGTGGCAAAAGGAACGTGATGAATATCCGGGTTGGTATATTATTCCATATAATACGGCTGTAGAGTTAAGTATGTATACTGACGAGAATGGATTGTTACAAAAGCATGAAACGGAAGATATTGACGTAATGTTGGATTTTGCTTATGAATTGTGCTGGAGACGTATAAAAACAATGCTACCATATAGCGAGTATGAAGTATTTCATTTAAGGCAGATATGGGACAAGTATTATATAAAAATTAAGGAAAATGCTGGTGGTTCAGACAAAATACGAAAGTGGTTCTATATAGGGCAGATACTGCTTTCTTGTTATAGGGAGTCTATGAATTGGAACGAATGGCAGCGGCTTATGGACATTTTGATTGTCTATCAGGAGAGTGGAAATAATGGTAAAGTCGACTTAATGATAGAAAGAGCTAAGGCATGTTATTTTAAATTAGATATACCGAGTTTGAGAAGGGAGTTGGATCAGTGCGATATTCCGGAGGAGTGTTATGAACAGAGACTGTTGGTAATAGGGCTCGATTTGGAATGTGGAAAATTGGAAGAGTCACTTGAAAAGTTAAAGCAGCTCAGACAAGATTTAATTTGTAAAGTAGATGAGAATAATGAAAATTATTATTTAAAGAGTTTAGAGGCATCGGTATTACAATTACTTTCTATTTGTCAGCAGGCATATTCTTTGCATAAAGAAATATACGAATTTGAGCAAATGGGAATAGATGAGATATTAGAAGAGATTGAGCGAAAAAAAGAATTTTTTGACTGGGAATCATGGAAAAATAATGTTGCTAAAGAACTTTTTAACCATTGTGTTGATAACCAATTTGAAAAGGAAACATTTGAACTAAACAGGAGTACAATGACCATATGTTCATATAGTCGTTCGGGTCATGCGGAAGGATACCAGCTTTATAAAGTGTTAGAGAAACTTGGAATCCCATTTAAATGTGGATGCGTTACTGTTATTTCAGATATGGAATTGTCTTTGATAGCGTCTATTTATAATTTTAATAATAGATTAGGTTTGTTACTGTTAGTTCGTTGTTCAAGTACAGGGACAATAGAAAAACTTGTTAATAGAAAATTTGTAATGGATTTAGAGAGTGGGTATATTGACGATGTTATAGATATTTTAATAAATGCTATTGAGGTTAATATCGGTGAAATAATTGCAATGGGAAATGGTTTCCCGGAATATTTAGCTGGGCATATAAGGGAAAATGTTCCGATATTATTGCAAAGATTTTCAAGCCGGGCATCTGAAAGGATGCAAAAAAAGGAATTACAGTTTATTCAGAGAATTATGAGTTGTAGGAACATTCCACCTCGATTTGAAGTAACTCAATTAATGGATAAGCTATTACGGCAAATATCCGAACGTATGAAGGTTAAGCTGCTTCCTCTAATGATGGAAACTGAGATTGTAGAGCAAGTAACAATGCATTCGAGAGTTGACGGTTCAAATGGAATAGATATTTTTGACTGTTATTTTAACAAGCAAGGATTGGATACTTTGTTTGAAGAATATCATGTGTTGATAGATGAAGATGTGATAAATTGGCTATTAAAAGATGATTGGAAGTCTGATTACGAATGGAAGACAAAAGTCGTAAGATTAAAGATTTTAGATGAATATCATCTTTTAAACACTAAACAGCATGATGAGTATGTGAAGTTACTTTGGTCAAATATTGAAGAGAAAACTCAATTGCCAAAATTGGCCGGTTATTACTTATGGGTATATGAAACGCTACCATACATTGATGAATCAATTCCCAAATTGTCGGTTAAGAATTATTTTATTACAAATGATATTGCTAAGGATAGCAATGATTTGTATTTAAAACAATTGACACTTTTATGTGCGAATGTGGAGCTGGGCTATTGGAATGAAAACGATGTGCTTATTATTATAAATAAGATAAGTAAATACTGGTACAAAATCGCAGAGAATACAGCAAATATTATGTTTGAGGATAATTCTAGAAAAGCTGTATATGCAATAGCAGCTGTGCTGGAAAATTGTAATGGTATGATTTCCGATGAAGCACGAGAGATTCTTATTAAATTGGCACATGAAATGAATGAAAAGGGGATTTACACAAAGTGTTTTGATATATTTATTTTGCGGGATGAACAATGGGAGCGTGATGTACAAGAGAATATTTTTGCAATGAATGAATCTCAATCAATAGATTCACTTAGAGCTATGGAAAAGTATATTATACGTTATCCTGATAGTGTTACTACCAGTCAAATGCTTGGAAAGATAGTCGAATTAATTGAGCTTAGGAAAGAACCGGGATTGCTTTCAGCTATATGGATATTACATAATCTGGTATATGCGAAGAATACGGTTATAGATACTATTGGAATTGAAAGAATAGATAGATTACTGTTTTTTTTGGCAGAATTAATTAACTACGATAATGCTGCCATGAAAGATATTAAGCATTGTATTGAGCTTAGACAGGCTTGTGCGGCTCTGGCTTTTAGACTATTTGATTGGAAGACAGTAAATTGCGGTAAGGGTGTGGAAAAATGGCGTGAGATTTGTAAATCATCTGATGAGGCAAACGAGGTACGTAATCAGTGGATATGGTAAACTTTGCAGGAACTTACTAGTATTTTGGGGTTTTTAGCTATACTATTACCTATCCGTAAGGACGAAAACTATGAGAAAAATTATCTGATAGGAAAGTATTGTGCAATTCCTACCTTAAAGAGTATTGATATTTTTAAGGGAGATGGGTGGTCGGAGGACATTGGTTTAGCATCGACCGGAGTGGAACGGAGAGATTAGGATGGCGAAAAAGGACAGAACAGATAACAGAAAAATTCGTGAGCAGAGAAAGCAATTCAAGGTACCGTAATTATGTTGCCAAGGCATATACAAAATGCAATGTTGATGCAGAGATTTTACTGAATTCATTGTACTGGTTCGAATATCAGAAACAACAAATGGCATAGTTTTGCTTGTAAATTTCATATAGAAAGAGTACTATAGTTTTAGAAGACTATGCTATTTCAGCATTGATAGTAAAAATATATCTGATTATAAGTTTACAGTAGGAAATCAGATTTTAAAACCGGTTAAGAAAGATGGTAAATATTATGTTGATTTTGCATAAAATATAGTACTAGAGTATAATTCCTGACTTTGAGAGTTGAAGTTAGAGGAAATTCAGCTTGCTAAAAAGCATGCATATATAAAAGAAAATTATGAAAAGTGGAATTTTTTAGAGGCTTTTTCAGTGTCTGACGATTATAAGACAGAACCTATAGATTTCTATTTCGAATTTAAAAAGTCATCTACTTGCAGCTTGACTGAATTGGTAAAAAAGGAACATAGATATATATGCAATGATGGGTATATTAAAGAGCATTCAATTGATGATTTAAGCGAGTGCATTGTAGTGCACAACCGTAAGCAGGCTTTGAAAATATTTGCAAATATCAATAGAATATTTGATGATTATTTGAGCAAGGCTGGGCTTGAAGGAATTGAGTATTATCGGCAGTATTTTGAAATTAGTGTAAGAAGAGATGGAATGCCACAAGTATTTTTGCCATATAGTTGGACAAGCAAAGAGTATCTGATGAAGGAAGAAGCCCTTCTTTTGTTATCTGATTTACAGAAATTCATTAACCAAGTAGTCTTGATTGACTACACCATAATTATACTAGGATATAGAAAATGAAATTTAATTTTAATAAAAAAATGGTTAGCACAATAGTGATATTGATTTTTGGCGTAGCAATTACAGTTGCAGCACTGTCTGCAAAGAATATAGCGCTTGAAAATAAAACAAGCTCAGAAATAGCCACAGAGGCAGTATCAGCTACAGAGATGATATTGGATACAGAAAATACAGAGACTAGTAATGTGGATAAGAATTCTGACGAAAGTTCAACAACTACAAAAGAAACGGGCAAAAGCTTGAAAGATACAAAGAGCTCATCAGAAAACACCGATAATAATGATTCCAGGGATTCATATGAGACTGATATAATGAAAAATGATGAATCAGAAAACACTTCAGACGATGTAAATAAAACAGGTGATAAGATTGATAAAAAATCTGAAATAAACAATTCAGGAGATAGTGGTTCAGGCACAGATGATTCAGATAATGACAATTCAGGAATGAATAATAATAATGAACCGAAATCTGATAACGGAGTGATAGAGCTTCCAATTATACCGATTGACTAATGTGACGTCAGTTGTGGTTTTACCTACATTTGAAGAAGAAACGTAAGAGGAGTTAATACAATGGAGAAAGTCGAATGAAGACAAAAAAGTTTTTATCAGTAGTGTTAAGTGCAGCTATGATATTAGGTGCGGCTGTTCCGGTGGCAGCAGAACCGGTGTCAGCAGGACAAGGCGTTGAAGCAGAACAACAGCCAATTGTAGAAAATAGCATTACAAGTGGATATATTCTGAGTGATTTGGATTATAATACACCGGTGTATGAACCGGATGAGGCGGTGCCGTATTCTGATGATTGGGGATATTCTGCAGATGAAACTATAGAGAGCAGGTATCCGGCAAATGGAGTCAGCGATATCAAGGCGAAATATCCGTCTGTTCGTAATCAAAATCCTCTTGGCACGTGCTGGACATTTTCGTCAATAGGCCTTGCAGAGTTTGATCTGATTAATGATGGTGCGTTTGATAAAAATATAGATCTTAGTGAATTGCATCTGGCGTATTATGCATATAATTCGCTGTTAGATCCGCTTGGTGGAACAGTAGGGGACTATGCAAAGTACTATATGAATAATACAAGTGTTCAGTATGGTTATCTCAATCGTGGTGGCAACTATTTGATGGCGGCACGCAGAATGGGACAGTGGTGTGGTCCGGTAAGCGAGAGTGATGTACCATATAGTAAGGTGGCAAGCAACGGATATACAGCAAGCACTATTGATACTTTTCTTAATACAGGTTTATCTGATGAATATGCATATTCAAAGGATAAGGCACATCTGGAAAATACATACATGATTAATATCAAGGAAAATGCATCAGATGTGAAAAAAGCCATAAAAAAATATGGTGCAGTGGGAATTATGTATAGTCATAATGATACCGGATATCATTACATAAATAACAGTTATAATGATAAAACAAATAACAGAGCAGGTCATGCGGTAATGGTTGTTGGATGGGATGATAACTATTCTAAAGATAATTTCAGAGATGGTGTTAAACCTGAAAAAGATGGTGCATGGCTTATTCGTAATAGTTGGGGAGACGGAACCGGTTCATATTATAATCAGAGTTATTTCTGGATGTCATATGAAACGTTTTCTTTATCCGATACGGCTTGGGTGTTTGATTTTTCTGCTAATGATGGATATGATAACAATTATCAGGTTGATGGAGGATTAAATGTAGCCCATCAAAGCGGTTACAGAAAATTGGCCAATGTTTTTACTACTCAGGCAAAACAGGGAGTATCTTCTGAGGACTTAAAAGCAGTTTCCCTGTCTATTACATCTAAAACAAATGTGAATTATACAATAGAGATCTATACAGATTTAAAGGATAAGACAAAGCCAACCAGCGGAACAAAGCAGGAGACTGCTACCACTACAGGGCAGACAACCTATGCCGGAGTATATACCATTCCACTTAAAGCAGCGGTTAATCTGAAGCCTGGGACAAGCTATTCGGTTGTAGTGACTACTGATACACCTGCCATTGACATTGAGGCAGCGATGACCGGTGATGTAAATTATAATAATGAAATGGTGTGGGAGAATCATGCGTCAAGTGATAATACGGCAAGCTATTATTTCTATGGGACAGGGTTGGCATATTCCCGCAGTTGGAATTATCAGAATACGCGTGGTAATTTCTGTATTAAAGCATTTACTGCCAATAATGTAGAAAAAGATTCTGAGAAGCTTGTTGGCAGAAGCCTTACTTTAAAAGATAATATTGATATGAACTACTATATGGAGCTTCCTGAAAGTATCAAATCAAACAGCAACGCATATATGGAGTTTACGGTGAATAATAGCCGGCCATACAAGGTCAGCGTAAACGATGCAATCCCTGTTGAGAAAAACGGAAAGGTTATATATAAGTTTGCATGTCCGCTAAATGCTGCACAGATGTCAGATACGGTTAAAGCTAAAATGGTGGTGGATGGTAATAGTGGAAATGAATACACTTACAGTGTAAAAGAATATGCCACCGAGCTCCTGTCAAAATCAAACGAGTATCCGGCCGAGACCATTAAGCTGGTGAAGGCACTCTTAAACTATGGAACGGCAGCGCAGAGCTTCTTTAAATATAACACAGGCAAGCCGGCAAACGCTATTTTAAGCGATACCGATAAAATTGTCGCAGCGGCTGATTTTGCTGCATATAAGGCTGTTATTAAAACAGATAGTGCAAATAGTCAGAGTAATGGACTGACATATTACGGAAGCTCTCTGATATGTAAGTCTGAGATGACAGTAAGACATTATTTTATGGTGAACGAAGACTGTGATATAAACAATTACAAGTTCAGCTATGTTAATGCAGATGGCAATGAAGTCACTCTGACACCTAAAAAGGCTTCAGATGGGGTGTATTGTGTAGACATAAACGGAATAATGGCACGCAACCTGAATAGTAATTATGCATGCAAAGTCACCGGAAAGAATAAGGCCTGTATTTTCGAGCTGGACTATGGTCCGTTCAGCTATTCACAGAAGGTCATTAATAGCGGAAATTCATCTGATGAATTAAAAAATCTGGTGAACGCGCTATATTGGTATTGGTATTATGGATATAGAAATTAAAAAGACTGCATAATTAAAACCACCGCAGAATTTAACGCTTTAACTAAGCTAAATTCCTGCGGTGGTTTCTTTTGTGCTTATCTGCTTACAATGCTAATCACGGAAGACAAGACCGCCTTTCTGACATATGGGACAAAGTAATTCACTGCTATCTGATAAAAATATGCTGTCATTTTCTCTTAATAATGACAGTATGATGGTCTATGGCTGGACACTCAAGATTATAAATAATTGTATTTTACAGGGGAATCCGTTATATTAGATATAAGTGTAACGGATTATTTTAGTTCTGCAGAAAGAGATGCAGGGTGGTAGGTGAAAAATTATATATTCATTTGAAACGAATTTTTATGCAATTTTACCACTTTAACGCATTAAAATTTAATATTTTTTTTATAAAATGTGCAAAATATAACAAAAAGTACTGGACAAAATGTCCTATATAAGGTAAAATGCATATATGCAATCAAACAGCACATTTGAAGGTTGTGCAGATAGTATTGGGTATATTTTACGAATTGGGGGGATTTTTCATGAGAATATATCAGGCTAAGGATTATGCAGATATGAGCAGAAAGGCTGCAAATATCGTATCGGCACAGGTGATTATGAAGCCTAATTGTGTATTGGGACTGGCTACAGGTTCTACACCTATCGGCTTGTATAAGCAGCTCGTTGAGTGGTTCAAGAAGGGGGATTTGGACTTCTCAGAGGTTATGACGGTGAACCTTGATGAGTACAAAGGATTAAGCCGTGAGAATGACCAGAGCTACTATTATTTTATGCATCAGAATTTGTTTGATCATGTGAATATTCCGGTTGAGAATACTCACCTGCCAAACGGCATGGAGCCGGATTCTCAGAAGGAGTGCAAGCGCTATACAGAGCTGATTCAGTCTCTTGGCGGTGTTGATTTACAGCTTCTTGGTATCGGACACAATGGCCATATCGGTTTTAATGAGCCGGGCGAGTCTTTTGACAAGCAGGTACACTGTGTGAATTTGACAGAGTCTACTATTGAGGCCAATAAGCGCTTCTTTGCATCGGCTGATGATGTTCCGAAGCAGGCTTATACAATGGGTATCAAGACAATCATGCAGGCTAAGAAGATTCTTATTGTTGCAAGTGGTGAGGATAAGGCAGAGATTGTGCACAAGGCTTTCTTTGGACCGATTACACCACAGGTGCCGGCTTCTGTATTACAGCTACACAATGATGTTACGCTTGTAGCGGATGAGGCTGCACTGAGTTGTTTATAGATGTTTTTTAGTTGAGAAGGTGCATGTATATGATAATAAAAAATGCAAGGGTATTTACAGATGATGGCAGCTTTATGCAAGGTGATGTTGTCGTTAAGGATGGCCGTTTTGACAGTGTTTTGGAGAGAACAGCTGACACGGACGCGGCTAATGACAGCGCACCGCAGGAGATTATAGATGCATCAGGTCTTATCATGATACCGGGTCTTGTGGATATTCATTTTCATGGATGCAAGGGAGCTGATATGTGTGATGGCACCAAAGAGGCACTTGATGTGATTACAGCATACGAGGCTTCTATCGGAGTGACGAGCGTGTGTCCGGCTACTATGACCATTCAAAGGGATGAGCTTTTGAGTGTCATGAAAAATGCCGGTGATTATACTTATCATGGTGGTGCACATCTTGTAGGTATCAATATGGAGGGACCTTTTATCAGTCCTTCTAAAAAGGGCGCACAGGCGGCAGAGAATATCATGCGATGTGATTATGATTATTTCTGTGAGCTTCAGGATGCGGCCAATGGCTTGATAAAGCTTGTAGATATTGCTCCGGAGGAGCCGGGCGCGATTGATTTTATAGACAGGGTAAGAGGAAGTGTTGTGGTTTCAATAGCACATACGGCGGCTGATTATGACACCGCGGTAGAGGCTATTGAGCATGGTGCAAGCCATGCCACACATTTGTATAATGCGATGCCACCGCTTCATCACAGAAATCCCGGAGTTATCGGGGCTGTGAGAGATTCAGAAAAGTGTCATGCGGAGCTCATTTGTGACGGTGTGCATATTCATCCGTCGGTTATCAGGGCGACATTTGCCATGTTTGGGGCTGAGCGCATGATTTTAATAAGTGACAGCATGAGAGCCACAGGGCTTGAGGATGGTGAGTATACACTCGGTGGACAGGCCGTGACGGTCAGAGGTCCGCTTGCCACACTTCATGATGGGACAATTGCAGGCTCGGCAACCAATCTGATGGATTGTATGCGTTTCACAGTAAGGCAGGCAGGTATTCCGCTTGAGGAGGCAATTATGTGTGCTACAGCCAATCCGGCTAAGGAGATTGGCATCTATGATGAAGCAGGCAGCATTTCTGCAGGAAAGAGAGCAGATTTTGTGCTTCTCAATGATGATTTGGATATTGTGAGTGTGTATATCGACGGAAAGGAGATATCATGTTAGGTTTTTTCAAGAATAAATCAAAGGGAAAGGTAATCTGTTCTCCGTGCAACGGCAGAGTGGTTCCTATTACAGAGGTTCCGGATCCTACTTTTTCTGAGAAGATATTGGGAGACGGCGTGGCCGTGATTCCTTCTGAGGGCAGGTTTTACGCTCCGGCGGATGGTGAGGTGACAGCTGTATTTGATACGTTGCATGCTTTTACCATGACGACCACTCAGGGAGTCGAGTTGCTTTTGCACATTGGTCTGGATACAGTGATACTAAAGGGTGCTCCTTTTAAATCACATATTTCCGTTGGTGATCAGGTGAAGAAGGGTGACCTTTTGATGGAGGCTGACCTGGAGCAGATTAAGGCAGCAGATCTTAATGTCATTACTCCGGTTTTAATTGGCAACACTGCTGATTATAGTGAGATAAAGATGCTCAAAGAGGGGGATGTATCCGCCGGTGATGAGATTTTAAGTCTCGAGTAGATTTGTATAATAATAAAGAACTTTATTGGAGTATCTCCAGTTTAGTATACATAATGTAAAGGAGGGGAAATTTATGAAATTTCTTCAAAAACTGGGTAAAGCTTTAATGCTTCCCGTAGCAGTACTTCCTATCTGTGGTATTCTCATGGGTATTGGATATTTTTTATGTCCTGCAACCATGCAGGGTGGTGACATCGAGGGAGTGCGTAATTTAATAGGTCTGTTTTTAGTTAAAGAAGGGGGCGCTTTGATTGACAACATGGCCATCCTTTTTGTAATCGGCGTTGGTGTCGGTATGTCGGAAAAGAACGACGGTACGGGCGGTATTGCAGCTTTAGCTTCATGGCTGATGATGACAACACTCCTGTCTACAGACTTTGTTACAAAAATCATGCCATCTATCGCTGACAGCGCTACAAAGACACTTGCATTCGACAAGATTGCAAACCCATTTATCGGTATCTTAGCCGGTGTTATTGGTTCTTTGTGTTACAACAGATTTAAGGATACAAAGCTTCCTGACTGGCTGTCATTCTTCAGCGGCAAGCGTTGCGTAGCAATTATCGCAGGTGTTGTTTCAATCCTTGTATCTGTAGTATTACTGTTTGTATGGCCATTACTTTTCGGTGCTCTTGTAGCTATCGGTAAAGCAATCGTTGGTCTTGACGTAGTCGGCGCAGGTATCTATGCATTCCTGAACCGTCTGTTAATCCCTACAGGATTACACCACGCATTAAACAACGTATTCTGGTTCGATACTATCGGACTTGGAGACCTCTCTCATTTCTGGGCAGGCGAGACATCAAAGGATGTTTCATGGAGCCTCGGAATGTACATGTCAGGTTTCTTCCCATGTATGATGTTTGGTGTTCCTGGTGCTGCACTTGCCATGGTTAAGTGTGCAAAGACTGCTAAGAAAAAGGCTGCCATCGGTATCCTTGCTTCTGCAGCTATCTGTGCATTCATCTGTGGTGTTACAGAGCCTTTCGAGTTTGCATTTATGTTCCTTGCTCCTGTTCTCTATGTGATTTATGCTTTACTTTATGGTATTTTCACAATGATTACAGTAGCTCTTGGATTTAGAGCAGGCTTCTCATTCTCAGCCGGTGCGATGGATTTATTATTCTCATCTTCACTTCCGGCTGCAGCAAAGACATGGCTCATCATTCCTCTTGGAATCGCAGCTTTTATCGTATTCTACATTGTATTCTATTTCGCTATCAAGAAATGGGATCTTAAGACCCCTGGTAGAGAGGACGATGATGTTGAGGCAGAGAAGAAGGCAGTGCTTTCTAACAATGACTACACAGCAGTAGCAAAGACTATTCTTGAGGGCTGCGGTGGCAAAGACAATATTGCAAGCATTGACAACTGCATCACAAGACTTAGACTTGAGGTTAAGGATATTACTCAGGTTGATGACAAGAAGATTAAATCTGCAGGTGTTGCAGGCGTTATGAAGCCTGGCAAGAATTCTGTTCAGGTTATTATCGGAAACAATGTTCAGTTTGTTGCGGATGAGTTTTCTAAGCTTTGCGAGTAGATTTGGTCTGCAATATAGTAGTGTTGATTCACATTAGGTGATTCACATAATTTCATAATACATGATTAAAAGCCACACCGGGTGTTATGCCTGGGGTGGCTTTTTTAGTTGGTTCGGGCCGTAAGCCTCGCCCGGCGGGGTGGGAATCCGCCTAGAAGAGAGTTACTGGTCACACTGTTAGGGGTGAACAGTAACAATGAGATGGATAGATGGAGAGAAGGAGAGTATTTGCTGTTGACATTTGATGGAAATTACCATTAAAATTATTGTTGAGAAGGTTACAGTAAAAGGAGTATGGTGTCAATGAAAAAGAAACCTAAAAGTATTAATGCGCTGATGGCATATATGAGAGATGAAAAAGGATTGAGTATTTCTGGAAGTAGTGATAAGAAAAAACTTAGATATATGGGTTATTTCCATGGATATAAAGGATATCGTTTTCATAATAATCCAGCGAATACATATGCATTCAATTCCTTTGATGAGGTGCAGGCAATCTATGACTTTGATATGGCGATTAAGACAATGTTTTATCCGGAGATAATGTTTTTGGAAACTGCATTTAAAAACTATGTTTTGGAAGTTATTTTGGAAGATGCTGAAAGTAAAAGATTTGCGAATATATATGCGAAATTGTTAACGGATTACAAAGCCTATCCGATAGGTAGTAATGATTATAAAAAAGCAATTAATAAAAGAATGAATCTTAGAAATAAAGTATATAGTCTTATTTCCCGAGATTATGGTAAGAGGTTTATAGTGAATCATTATTATGACAAGGATCAGCCGCTTCCTATATGGGCAATTTTTGAATTAATTAGTCTTGGTGAATTTGGTACATTTGTAGGTTGTCTTGACCAAAATACCAGGAAAAAAATTTCTAAGAGCGTAGGCATAAAGGTTGCTTATGACCGAGATGGTAAATTGTTACCATTGATCGTATATGCCTTAAAGGATTTAAGAAATGCTATAGCACACAATAATACGATTTTTGATGCTAGATTTAAAACGGGTAAGGTAAGCTTGAGAATTGCTAAGTGTATAAGTGCAGAGACAGGAATTAATAATATTACATTTGAGTCTATTGTTGATTATGTGATTCTTATAAGCTTTATGATGAAACTATTAGAGTGTCAAAAGAAGAAAATTATGGCATTTATTCGTTTGTTTGAAAAGGACTGTGAAGAACTTAGGGGAAAAGTTTCTACGTCCATTTTCAACACAGTTGTGTATACAGATACCAGAACGAAGTTGAATTTATTGAAAAAGTATTTGTAGAGAATTCAAAAATATTTGTGGAAAATTCAAAAGTGCTATTGCATAAAAGTTTTCATTATGGCATAATATATTACAGAATTGCGGCGGACGTCTGCGGACTATGCCTAAGGGAGTTGGATGCGTCCGGCTTCCTTTTTATTTTATAGAAAATATACATATAGGTTTTGATTGTGTGTATATTTACTAAAAAAGAAGTTCGAGAGTTGTTAGTATCATCGAGCAATCTTAAATGATAGTTTAATAAGCTGGTATTTATAAGGATTCGAGCATTTGCTCGAATCCTTTTTTTAGTTTACGTGACATAGGTGCGTACTACCGGGGAAACTCACTAACATACCAAAATAGTGGGAAATATATAGCTTTACAGCAAGGGTTGAAAAACAAACAAACGTTTGCTATAATAAATGAAGCGAGGAAATAAAAGTATATTAGGTTTAGTAATTTAAGTATTCATTTATTTTATTGTGATTAGGGAAAATCCAATATCAATCGATTGATAGAAAGAGTGATTTTATATGAACATATGGCTAAAGTTAAGGAAAACAGCTGCAATTACACTATGTGAATTACTTGCAATTGCTACAATTTTTACAGGCTGTGCCTCCACTGATTTATCAGGCACTGAAGGTGCCGGGCATGCCGCAGGAGCTGAAGTGGCAGGTGAGGATTCTTCCGGTGCTTTAGGCAGCAAGGATAATGCGGATGGGCCACAGGAGGATCTTGTAAACAACAATTCTTATGTTTCACTTGATGCGATTCCTGCATATGATGGCAAGGCATACGTGGCTGTCAACAATAATGAGCCTTTTTTTACGGACAGCGATATGACTACCACTGCTTTTGAAAATTACAGTGATTTGGATTCACTTGGCAGATGCGGTGTGGCTTATGCCAATATCTGCAAGGATATCATGCCGACTGAGGAGCGTGGCAAGATAGGCATGATAAAGCCATCAGGCTGGCATACGGTGAAGTATGATGTGATAAAGGACAGGTATTTATATAATCGCTGTCATCTTATTGGCTATCAGCTTGCCGGGGAGAATGCCAATCCAAAGAACCTTATTACCGGCACGAGATACCTGAATGTGGAGGGGATGCTGCCGTTTGAGAATCTGGTAGCGGATTATGTAAACAATACAGGAAATCATGTGCTTTACAGAGTGACTCCGATGTTCTCGGGTAGCAATCTAGTTGCAAACGGCGTTCTCATAGAGGCAAAGTCGGTTGAGGACAATGGTGGTGGCATACTTTTTAATGTCTATTGCTATAATGTGCAGCCCGGAGTCGGAATAAACTATGAGAATGGTGATAGCTGGCTGGATGGGACAACTCAGCAGCAGAGCGCTCGGGTACACCGCAGAATGAAAGCTCGCAGAGCAGCGCTGGAAGCGGGGCAGGAGAATCCGGCTCTTCAGGCAGTACAACAGGAAGTGCATCATCAGGCTCAGACAGCTCAGTAGCAGAAAATAGCGCTGCAGATTCCTCAAACAGCGAGACAATGGTTCATATCACAGCAACCGGCAAGAAATATCACCGTGCGGGCTGTCGGACCTTGAAAAAGAGTGACACAGAGGTAACGCTTGATGAAGCAAAATCCATGGGCCTGTCTCCGTGCGGCATCTGCAATCCGCCACAGTAGATGTGCATTAGCATTTGCAATCCGCCACAGTAGATGTGCATTAGCATTTGTAATTCACCGCAGTAGATGTGCATTAGCATTTGCAATCCACCTCAGTAGAAGCACATTAACATCTGAAATTTTCCACAGTAGACGAACATTAGCATTTGTAACCTTTCACAGCAGATGTACGTTATTTCAGCAGTGCACAAGGTTTATTGAAGTAACTTGAAAGTAACCCGGTATATGAAAATACTGTCACAGAGTAAGGGCTGCAAGTCACGGCACCGTTAGGGCATACGCATATGCATTTGATTGAGCGAATAGCGAAGCCGCTTAGATACTGTAGGATTATGCACATGAAGCACAGAAATGACTTGCCATGGAGGGCAAGTCAAGGAGAATCGCGCCACGGAAGGCGCGTTTCGACGGTTTCGTCAAGCATAGAAGAATAAAAAGCATAATCCGTACAGTATCTTAGCGGCAAAGCGTAGCGAAAGCAAAGCATATGCGTATGCCCTAACGGTGCCGTGGCTTGCAGCCCGTATAATTGCCATAAACCCTTGACGATTGCAAAACCGAAAAGTATAATAGAATAGCTAATGAATTCAATATTTTAATATAGATGGAGGAAACCAAATGGCACTGAGCAAAAAGCCGGTCAACGGCATGAAGGATATATTACCTGCAGAGATGGAAATCCGTGATTATGTGACAAGTGTGATCAAGGATACATACAGAAGCTTCGGATTTACACCGATAGAGACACCATGCATGGAGAATATAGCAAATCTCACAAGCAAGCAGGGCGGAGAAAATGAGAAGCTAATCTTCAAGGTAATGAAGAGAGGCGAGAAGCTGAATCTGGAGACAGCAAAGGAAGAATCGGATGTAGTAGACTTTGGAATGCGCTACGACCTTACAGTGCCACTTTCAAGATATTATTCAAACAATGCCAACAACCTGCCATCGCCGTTTAAGGCACTTCAGATGGGCAGTGTGTGGAGAGCAGACAGACCTCAGAGAGGTCGCTACAGACAGTTTACACAGTGTGATATAGATATACTCGGAGAGCCAAGCAATCTGGCAGAGATAGAGCTGATTACAGCAACCACTACCACAATCGGAAGACTCGGTTTCGAGAACTTTGAGATAAGAATCAACGAGAGAAGAATCCTAAAGGCAATGGCTGCTTACAGTGGTTTCGCTGAGGAGGACTACGACAGCGTATTTATCACACTCGATAAGATGGACAAGATAGGAGTGGAAGGTGTTGCAAGTGAGCTTGCACAGGATGGCTACCCACAGGAAAATATTGACAAATATCTTGATTTGTTCAAGCTTTTGGAGCAGACAAGGGATGTCACTGAGGGTGTAAAAATACTTTCAGAAAAGCTCGGTGAATATTTAGACGAAGAAGTGGTTACAAATATGACAGAGATAGCTACGGCTGTTAATGCTACAAAGGGAGCAAAGTTTGAGCTCGTATTTGACCCTACACTTGTTCGTGGAATGAGCTACTACACAGGAACTATTTTTGAGATATCAATGCCTGAGCTTGGCGCAGCTTGTGGCGGTGG
>ENA-OPCG01000294-OPCG01000294.1-human-gut-metagenome-genome-assembly--contig:-NODE-294-length-22917-cov-30.497813_pt1 | contig 22917 bp, 16 predicted proteins | sample MGYA00241248_ERZ501476 | MGnify/ENA primary metagenome ERZ501476 (study PRJEB25962, sample SAMEA2042629) | human gut metagenome | biome: human gut; feature: human-associated habitat; material: faeces... | reverse complement strand
TGGTAGAAGATTACAATGGTCACAAACTTATGTTATTCTTTATTCCTCGTGCATCTAGAGAACAGCGTCCTGTTTATAGAACGTCTCAACCCTATAATGGTACTTTCAAGCGAAATTATGAAGGTGATTATAAATGTACGGAAAAAGAAGTGCAGCGAATGTTTGCCGATGCCGATGTTTCACGTCCTGCTGACAGTCGCATTCTGAAAAATTACTCTATGGATGACTTTGATACGGAATCCATAGCACAGTATCGCCAACTTTTTAAATTGGCAAAGCCAAGTCATCCTTGGTTACAGCTCTCCGATTTTGAATTTCTTAAAAAGATAGGAGCTTATCGTATAGAACGTAGTACGAAGGAAGAGGGCTTTACGCTTGCAGGTGTGCTGATGTTTGGTAAGGAAGATGCAATTACAGATACTGAGTGCTGCCCTATTTTTTTTCCTGATTATCGGGAAAAACTTTTGGATAATCCTGAGATAAGATGGACAAATAGAATTTGCCCAGATGGAACTTGGGAAGCAAACTTGTTTCAGTTTTATCTGCGTGTCCTCCCTCGTTTGTGTGCAGTTTTGCCAAAGCCTTTCATTTTGAAGGACAATATTCGCCGAGATGAAACCCCAGCTCATATAGCTGTACGTGAGGCATTGGTAAATCTTTGTATCCATACCGATTATTCGGCAGATGCAACGATGGTGGTGCGTTTGTTTCCGAATAAAATGGTGTTTTCTAATCCTGGCACCTTGTTGGTTTCTAAGACACAGTATTACGAGGAGAGTACAAGCGTTTGTCGCAATACGACTCTGCAAAAGATGTTTATGCAGATAGGTTCGGCAGAAAAAGCGGGAAGTGGTGTCGATAAGATTCTGGCAGGTTGGCGATTTGCGAATTGGCGGGCACCGATGTTGAGATTGTTAACTCAGCCTGATATTGTAGAGCTGACAATGATGATGGAGTCATTGATGGATGATGCTACGAAGGAAAGGCTTGCTCAGATATTTGGTCCAAAAATCACGACAATTGGGCAAAAGCGTTTGTTGGCACTTAATGCGGCTTGCATTGATGGCTATGTTACTAATGAGAGCCTTAGAGTTGTGCTGGATATTCATAAAGCAGAGATTGCTGATTTGCTGAAAGATATGTGCCAAGATGGATTGTTGGTGCAAGATGGGTATGGTAGAGGAACGAAATATTATCTTCCAAACGATGGCTCAAATATACCAAGTAATATGGCAAGTTCAGGCTCTAAGGTTGCAAGTTTAAGCCCAAATATACCAAGTTCTGTTTCAAATATACCAAGTAATATAGCAAGTTCAGGCTCTAAGGTTGCAAGTTTAAGCCCAAATATACCAAGTTCAGATTCAAATATACCAAGTAATATTGCAGGTTCAGGCTCTAAGGTTGCAAACTTAAGTTCAAATATACCAAGTCCGAATATCAGCATTTCAAACATGGAATCTTTGAGGAAGAAAAAGAAATTATCTTTTGAAGAATTGAAGAAGCTTATATGTTTGGTTTGTTCGGATTGGCAGTCATTAGATGAATTGGCACTGCAAGTTAATAGAAATAAGACTTATTTAAAGATTTATGTCATTCCACGGATGTTAGCCGACAAGAGTTTGGAAATGATGTTCCCTGGAGTTCCAAAGCATCCTAGGCAAAAATATAAAAGTACTGTAAAGAAATGAAGATAAAGATAAACCCAAAATACGAAGAGATGAGAAGTTTCATCGAGCGCATCCCGGATGTGTTCGAGCAGGAAGGACGTGTGATTTACACGGGCCGTAATCTCATCAAGGTGATGGAGGCTCCTGATGGAACAGTGATTAATGTAAAGCGCTATCATGTGCCAAAGGGACCTAACAGTCTGGTTTATTCCCTAGGCATCAGAAAGCCTAAGGGAGAGCGTGCTTTTGAATATCCGATGATATTGGAGAAGAAAGGCATCGGAACCCCTGCGCCTATTGCGCTCATCGAAGAGCGTAATGCCATCGGACTCCTGGGATATACCTATCTCATCACCTTGCAGTGTGACAACCTGCATACCCTTTACGAAGTGGGTGATGCAGCCCCTGGTACCTACGAAAAGCTGGCTAAGGCGTTGGCGCATTTCGCAGCTGATATGCACAACAAGAAAATTCTGCATAAGGATTTCACACCTGGCAACGTCTTGTGGAAGCAGGATGAAGAAGGCTTCCATTTCATCATCGTGGATATCAACCGCATGAAGTTTGGAGAAATCAGCATCAAGGAAGGACTTTATAATCTCCGAAAGTTCTGGGGACCTAAGGAATTTATCCGAATCCTGGTCTCTGAATATGCCAAGGTAAGAGATTACAACGTGGATGAGGCCGTAGATTATGTAATGAAGGAACGCGCCAAGTTCTGGACCCGCTATGGCAAGAAGCATCCTATCAAGTTTAAGCTGGAGTTATGAAATCTTCAAATCAATAATAGAAAACAAAGATAAAAGCCTTATCTTCTTTACTTATGGGTAAGAAGGTAAGGCTTTCATCTTATTATAATATGGTAAAAATATAATCAGCAAGGATGGGGTTATTTCAACAAAGCGATGGAGCCTTCCGGATGCTTTTTCGTTTGTTGGGTGAGATTTATTGAATTATTCTTCTGTTCTCTGAAATTTTTATATTTTAAGTTTCTAGGACCAACATCCTTCTTGTAATGTTTCATGAGATATATGTTCTCATTATTTATATTATAGCTAGATGTGGTAAAAACCTCCTGTTTGCCATAATATAAGGCAATGGCCTGGTTTACCCAATAACCTGGATCTGGCAATGCATCATAATGCGTATCGGAAGGAAGTTTGGTAATCAGAGGTTTCAATTCCACAACGGCATTGCTGTATGAGCTCAGAATCTCCTCTCTTTCTTTCATCTCCCTATCACTTGCCTGTATCTTGCCTTTTACCAAGAGGCTGAGGGTGCGGTTGGAAGTAGATGGCTTAACGACAACAATCAGCGCATATATGATGATGGCATAGATATATGAATATTGGAATGTCTTGTTGTATTTGCTTCTTGCAGCATCGATAAACTGATATATGGCAGAACTTAAAGGAGCCTGGGCTTCTGCTTTTCGTGCCATCGCACCTGAGAGGTAGAACATATTGGTGAGTATGAACCAGAACAAAGCATAGGCATAGATATTCTTCACTCTGTTTGGACCCTCGTATCCCATGGCATAGCAATGTGGGAAAAAGAAGGAACAGTATATGACAAATGTGATGAGGATGCAGAGCCACGGATGTGAGAATTTGAATTGTGACTTGCAAGCCAATCTGTTTACGATAGGAATCAAAGTAACAAAGGTCAGTGACATCATACTGAGGAGTCTGTCACCTATAAATCCAATACTTTTGCTCAGTGTGATTCCGATGGCAGCTATAATGTTAGGGTGCGATTCTTTCACGGCCAACTCGCGGAATGCGTTTCCTGGTGCCAGAATACTGAAAGAGAAGGCTGCCAGATAAACCAACAGAATGCAGGTGAGAAACCTTGGCAACTTCTTCTGCTCCAGGCAGGTGATGACAATGGCGATAAATAGTATAGCAGCAGTTCCAAAGCCCGAAACGAAATTACCTCCTGCAATGAAAATAGTGAGGAGCATAGCAAGGAAGCCAACAAAAAACTTTTGTATTTTACCGGATAAATGAAATGTTATCAATAGTGATGCCAGGCATAGAGACATGCTGAAGTATAGGGTGTAGTACATGGCACCATTATACCAATAGAAAGCATCGTAGGCCGAATATACAAACTGTAAGTTGATGAGTGCAAAGACGGAGGATACAAATAGAAACTCAGTTTGGGTGGAATGTAACAACTTCCTCATAATCAAGTATAGCAACGCATAAGTTGACAGGATGAGACTTGAGGCAAGGAGGATAGGAACTATCCAATAGACACCAAAAGCCCCTGGCTGCAAAGCCATGAGAAAGCAGGCTGAATAGGTGCCTTGCCATACATGGTACATTTTGACGGCAACATTCCACGCTCCTTGGATGCAGGCGCTTATAGAATGTGTGGTATTCCATATCTTGTAGGCTTCTGCCCCAAAGACATAGTCATCCGAAAAAGGATGTAAATATTGTCCAATCCAAAAAACAGGAATAATGGATACGATAAGAACCGCAATAGCTACTCCTGTTACAATTTTCAATTGCTTTTTATTCATAACTGTTTTTATCCTTTTATTATTACTTATATACTTTCTGTATGTTATAACAATCCTGTTGCAATAATCTTGCATGCAAGACAAACAATAAATGTTAAAGTTCTTATCGTGTATGGCTGTAATGTTACTAAACAGAATTTAAAGTGGCAAATAATCCTGGATTTTTTTTGCTCTTTAGATAGTTTTTCGTACCTTTGCAGAAACAAATAAATAATAGCAATGACACCAAAACTCATTCACCTTTGCTGGTTTAGTAATGACCCTTATCCTGTAGAGATAAAGGTTTGTTTGGATACATGGAAGCACTTGATGCCCGACTATGTCGTGAAAGTATGGGATTATGCTGCGGCAAAGTCTATTGGCTGCGCTTTTATTGATGAGGCTCTTGATGCCCGAAAGTGGGCCTTTGCTGCCGATGTTGTGCGATTCTATGCTGTCTATACGGAAGGTGGTATCTATATGGATAGCGATATCTATCTGCATCGTCGCTTTGATGAGATTCTTCCGGAGGATGGCTTTGCAACTTTTAATGAGAAGGATAAGGAAGAGTTTGGATTGCAGGCAGCCTTCTTTATGGGTACAGCAGGCAATGTGTTCTGCAAGAAGATGTTTGAGTATTATCAGAATCGTCATTTCAAGAATTCTGACGGTTCCTTCAATGATACGATTTCGCCTTATACGATGTCGGCTGTAGCGAAGTCTTTCGGATGGCAGATGAAGGATGAAAAGCAGGTGATGCCTGGCTTAACGGTTTATCCTACGCATCTTGTTGCTCCAAACAATCATTATCCTGTAGATAGTGATACAATCGGAGTGCACCGGGTAGCTGGTAGCTGGCGAAAGAGAAAGCTAGGTAGGTTCTTGGAAATTAAAATCAAGCATTTATGGCATGTAGTAAAATATGCCCTTTTCAAAAAATGAGAAGGGCATATCTTGCGATTTTTTCAGTATTTTATATTCCTAACATCTTCTTGTATAAGTTGATGTAGGTTTCGGTGTATTTGCTATAAGTATAACTTTGTGAATAAAGTCTTGCTGCTTTTGCTTCCTCTGAATCTTTGTTCCAATGGGCAATACCTTCTTTTACGGTTGCTGCCATCTCTTCAGGAACGTAAGAGTCAAAATAAGTGGCATGGTTCTTACATACCTCCGGCAGACTGGTGAATCTGGAAGAGAAGACCTTGGCATTGAATCTCATGGCTTCCAGTACCGGGAGCCCGAAACCCTCTAAAAGGCTAGGGAAGAGAAAGGCTTCACAGTGGGCATACATCCAGTTCTTTTCGGCATTGCTGATTTCTCCTGTAAAGATCACATTCTCCGTGCCCCATTCTTCCTTGATTCTCAGCAGTTCGTAATAATGTTTGCTGTAGGGCTTTCCGCAAATATAGAGTTTGTATTCCGGTAGGAACTTCATCATAGGAATTAATGTCTTGAAATTCTTCTTGGCTCTGGTCTGACCGATGGTAAAGAAGAACTTCTGGTCGCTTTTGATGAATTCCGGCTTAGTTTGCAGCTCCAGATCCGTGTCTTTGATGCCATTGTAAATCACATCCAAAGGCTTATTCCCAATATTGATATGATTTAGCAGGTCATCTTTCACATATTCTGAAATAACAGTGATATAGTCAGAACGTCTGATATGCCATTTCATCTTCCAGAGAGTTTTCAGGCGATGGATGCCTTTCTTCTCGTGCAGGAAGTTGAGGTCATGGATGGTCAGAATGTTCTTCATCCCTTTTTGGTGTTTGCGCTTGATGAATAATTGATCTGTGGAATGCCACAAATCGATTTTCTTATTGAGTTTTCTTAAATCATGTGCCAGATGTTCCACTGATACATAATCCACGTTACTTCCGGCAATTCCCTTGTACTTCTCCTTTACAAGAAAGATGAAGTGCATATCTTCCATATCGGGAATGGTGATGAGTTGCTGGCTGTAATTGTCAGCGATTTCTCCAAAACCACACTTTTCTGATATTCGTGTAAAATCAATTAATACATTCTTCATTGTTCCAGTAATTTATGTGATGACGCTAGTTTTATACATTTTAGAGCTTGCTTTCTTCTATTGCTTTCTTCAGGTTGTCACCATTGTTGATAGCAATAGCCAGTTGCTTTACTTTAGTCAGCATTGCAGAATACTTTTCTGTAGAAATATTCTTGAGGCGTATTGGAAGTTCTTTCAAAGAGTTGATGGTAAATCCTACCCCCATTTCTTCCACAAGCGGAGCAATGGCAGATTCTTTCCATACGATGATAGGTAATCCGGCACGCAGGTAGAAGGATGCCTTGTGCGGGGTGTTGTATTTCAGATAGCTTCCGAAGTCGCCATGGCATTCTTCCAAGGAATCTCCATCCCATACCAAACCGAAGTTTCCATGCACTTGCTTGATGAAATCGTCGGCATTCATAAAGCCGTGCCATACAATGTTCTTGTCTTTTGCCACGGCATCATAATCTTCCATATTGCCGTAAAGGTGAAACTTAAACTGGTAATCCAATTCCTGCATCTTCAGGATAAAGGCGTTTTTGCGCAGGTTGAGTGAGCCGGCATATACGATATCCCAGGCCTCGTTGTTTTTGTGCTTTTTATCTGTAGCTATAGATGGTGACAGATAATCATGGAAGCCTAAAGCTCCAATAGGCTTCTTAAAGCCTTGCTGTTCAAGCCATCCCTTCATCGCTTGATTGGTGGCGATGACATAATCAGTGTGGCTCAGGCGCTTCAACTCCTGCTCAATAGTTAATTTCTTTCGTCTGAAGCTACCTAAATCATGAATCAGGGAAATAGTCTTGGCTCCCTTGAGATGAGCCACATTACAGATAAAGGAGAAATATTTCTTTACGGGATATTGCAATACTATTACATCGCCTTTCTGGATACGTGAACAGGCGATGAGGGTACTCGCCAGGTTATAGAAGAAGGCCAGGAATTTATTGTTGTCGATTTTGCAAGGCAAGCCGATGCTTGCTGCCCCCATCGAGTGCAGCACCTTTTCGTAATCTGTCTTTGCCTTGTTGCCAGCACTTGTCTGATTGTAATAAGTGCGGCTGATAAAACATAATCTTCTTTCCTTCATATAGCCTATTGATTAGTTCCTTGTGATAGTATCGAATTACATCTCTTTCGGTACAACCTTCCCCTTCACCACTTCATACCGCTTGTCAAACTCCTCCCTGGTTCGCTTCCATCTGTTATGCGTCCATAAATAATAAGGTGGATTCCGGCGGATGGTTTCTTCCAGCATCTTAAAGAAGCGACTGGTAATCTCGTGCTCCGGCAGGGAGTTCGGATTGCGGGTGATAAGCTTGTAGGTTGCCGTGTAGTAGCCGCGCTTAGGGCGGGACATCTCTACATAGAACACGGCATCGTTCATCTTCCTCATGATTCTCTCGCCACCCGTAAACACTGGGGTTTCGGGATGATTGAGGAAAGGAAGCCACAGGTGGATGTTCTCCCACTTGGGTCCCTGGTCACTGATGTAGCCGAAGATGCTCATGATGCCCTTGCGCTTGTAATCCACTAGATAGCGGAGGATGTCTTTCTTGGGCACCACCACGCCATTCTCCTCGTGAGAACGGATGCGCTTGAAGAGTTCGTCGAAGGCATGGTTACGCAGAGGGTGATAGATGAGGCCTATCTTGCGTGACTTGGGCAGTTCGATACCCACGCATGAGAGCCACTCCCAGTTGCAGTAATGGCCCAGGATAGCTGCCACGTTCTGACCTTCCAGGAAACATTGCTCCACTTCCTCGCTGTTGATGACCTGGAATCGCTGGTGCAACTCCTTGTCACTGATGCTGAGCAGTTTGACAGCCTCGAAGAAGTAATCGCTGAACCAGCGATAGAACTTCTTCTCGATGTCGATAATCTCTTCTTCTGATTTCTCAGGAAAAGAGGTGGTGAGATTCTTACGCACAATACCCCTGCGGTACTTGATGACGCGATACATCATGAAGTACTCGAAATCGGCAATGCAATAGAGCAGCCTGAATGGCAGCAGCGATATCGCATAAAAGAATGCATAAACAATCTTAACCATCTGTAAAACTATAAATTCTTAACTATTAACTCTTTACTCAATTACACCTGCTGCATATCATGCAACTTCTTGTAATATCCGTCTTTTCTAATCAGTTCATCGTGGGTACCACGCTCCACAATCCTGCCCTCGTGCAGTACGCAGATTTCATCGGCATGCTTGATGGTACTCAGTCGGTGGGCTACTGCCACGGTGGTACGGGTCTTCATCAATCTCTCCAGGGCATCCTGTACCAGGCGCTCGCTCTCGGTATCAAGAGCCGATGTTGCCTCGTCGAGAATAAGGATAGGAGGATTCTTGAGAATGGCACGGGCTATGCTCACACGCTGGCGCTGACCTCCGGAGAGTCTGCCGCCACGGTCACCGATATTGGTATCGAAGCCATGTTCCGACTTGGTAATGAACTCGTAGGCATTGGCAATCTTTGCAGCATTGGCAATATCCTCGTCGCTGGCATCGGTCTTGCCGAAGCGGATATTGTCCTTGAAGCTGGCATTGAAGAGGATTGCCTCCTGGTTTACATTACCTATCAGCTGGCGGAGATCGTGTACGGCAAGGTCTTTCACATTGATGCCGTCGATGAGTACCTCGCCCTCCTGTACATCGTAGTAACGGGGAATCAGGTCGAGCATCGTACTCTTTCCGCTACCGCTCTGTCCCACCAGTGCGATGGTCTTTCCCTTAGGAATCACCAGGTTGATATCCTTCAATACATAAACCAGCTCATCGTTCTGATGGTCGGTATAGGCGAAGGAAACATGGCGGAACTCTATCTGGTGCTCGAAGCTAGAGATATGTTCTGGGTTCTCCTTGTCCTTGATTTCAATCTCTGCCTGTAGAATCTTGTCGATACGCTCCATGCTTGCCAATCCCTTTGGGATATTGTAACTCGCTTTGGAGAATTCCTTCAGCGGGTTGATGATGCTGTAGAGCATCACGAGGTAGAAGATGATGGTAGGACCATCGATTCTGCCGTAATCCAGAACCAGAATACCTCCAAACCACAATACCACTACGATGAGGATGGTTCCCAGGAACTCACTCATCGGATGTGCCATCTGCTGACGGATGTTTACGCGCATGATGTTGTCACGGTAGCTGCTATTCACCTGGTTGAAGCGCCAGTTCATCTTATCTTCAGCACAAAAAGCCTTGATGATGCGCAATCCGCCCAAGGTCTCCTCTACCATACTCATCGTGTCGCTCCAGAGCGATTGCGCCTCGGTACTTTGTGCCTTCAGCTTCTTTCCCACAACACCCATGAACCAACCGAATGGTGGCACAAAGAGGATGGTGAAGAGGGTAAGCTGCCAGCTGATGCAGATGAGCGTGATGAAATAGAAGAGAATGAGGATAGGATTCTTGAAGAGCATATCGAGCGACGACATGATGCTGTTCTCCACTTCCTGCACATCACCACTCATTCGGGCAATGATATCTCCCTTGCGCTCCTCGCTGAAGAAACCCAATGAAAGGGAGGTAATCTTCTGATAGAGCTGGTTACGGATATCACGCACGATGCCCGTACGGATAGGAATGATAGTAGCCGACGAGAGGAAGTAGGCTCCCGTCTTGAGGAATGTCATGAAGGCAAGGAATAAGCCGATGACCAGGAGAGCCAGCGATGCACTATGCGCCACGATGAACTCCTGGATGTAATAATACAGGTTGTTGGTTGCCACTTCCTTGATGCTACCCAGCGTTCCGTCCCATTCCATATAGTCGTTGGCACGGATTCCGCCATCTACCTGGAAGAGAATCTGCAGGATTGGTATCAAGGCTGCAAACGAAAAGATGTTCAATACCGCAGACAGGATATTGAACAGAACAGAAAGCCCCAGATACTTCTTGTATGGAGGGACGAATCGTCGTAAGATTTGCAAAAATTCCTTCATAGGTGCAAATATAGTGTTTTTAAGGAAGACCGCCAAACTTTTGGCGGTCTTTCTTTTCTTTTATTCAGTTTTTTCTTATCGGAGAGTCTTTTTTGCTCCGTTTTTTCTTCTTTTAAAGAGCAATTGTTATTCTTTAACTTCCTCTCCGAAGAGGGTTGCAGAGGTAGAACCGGTGATGCGGACCTTTACGAACTCTCCGATGTGGTGGTTACCCTTGTCGATGACCACCGCCTTGTTCTGCTCGGTGCGACCCATCATCTGCTCACGGCTGCGTTTGCTGAAGTTCTCGATGAGGATGGTGAATTCCTTGCCCTCATCCTTCTTGTTCTGCTCAGCACTCACCTCGGTCTGCAGCTTGATCAGCTCGTTGAGGCGGGCTATCTTGGTTTCCTCAGAAACGTTGTCTGGCAGATGCTTGGCGGCATAGGTGCCCGGGCGCTCTGAATACTTGAACATGAAGGCGCTGTCGAAGCCTACTTCCTTCACCAGCGAGAGCGTTTCCTGATGGTCTTCCTCGGTTTCGTCGTGATAACCCACGAAGATGTCGGTGGTGATGCCGCAGCCTGGGATGATGCGCTTGATGTCGGCGATGTGCTGCAGATATTCCTCACGGGTGTATTTGCGGTTCATCAGCTTCAAAATCTTGTTGCTTCCGCTCTGTGCAGGGAAGTGGATGTGTTTGCAGAGGTTTGGCTCTTCGGCAATGGCGTGGAGAATGTCCTCGGTCATATCCTCTGGGTTAGAGGTGGTGAAGCGTACACGCATATCCGGCACAGCCTGGGCTACCATGTGAAGGAGTTCGGCGAAGGAAAGGCTGCCTTCCTCGCGCTTGCCCGATGGCGAGAGACCGTAGCTGTTAACGTTCTGTCCCAGCAGGGTAACCTCCTTGAAACCACGGTCGTGCAAATCGCGAACCTCACGCAGGATGCTCTCGGCATCACGACTGCGTTCACGTCCACGGGTATAAGGCACGATGCAGTAGTGGCAGAAGTTGTTGCAGCCACGCATGATGCTTACGAAACCGCTCACTCTGTTGCCACCGATGCGCTGAGGCACGATGTCACGATAGGTCTCGGTCTTTGAAAGTTCTATGTTGATGGCGTTGGTACCCATCTCGCACTGCGCAATCAGATCTGGCAGGTTGAGATAGCTGTCTGGTCCACAGACCAGGTTGGCATAGTGGTTCTGGATGAGGTCATCCTTTACTCGCTCTGCCATACAGCCCAATACGCCGAGAATCACCTTTCTTCCCTTCTTCTGCTCAGCATGGAGGGTGTCGAGGCGATGGTAAATCTTGTTTTCCGCATTCTCGCGGATACTGCAGGTGTTCAGGAAGATGGCATCAGCCTCTTCTTCTTTCTCACAAATCTCGTAGCCTGCCATCTGCATCACAGAGGCAACTACCTCACTGTCTGCCACGTTCATCTGGCAGCCGTAAGTTTCAATAAACAGTTTCTTCATTGTTCTAGATGAATTCTAATTTATGTTTGATGTATTAATATGATTTCTTTCCTGTATCTTCCATGCCGCATCATTTTATGTTCTTTGAAACAGCCATCAGCATGAAGTAGATGACTACGGCAGAGATCCATCCGGCGATGGCATCGATGAGATAATGCGCCTGGATATACACGGTAGCCATACACAGGAAGATGTAGAATGGCAGCATGGTGAAGAGCAGCTTGCGGTTTCTGCTGTGCCAGGCAAGGAGCATACAGATGGTACTTACGCCCACGTGCGAACTCGGGAAGGCGGCGGTAGGTCGCTCTCCTGCTTCCTTGGCATCCTCTACGAGCTGGTAGAAGATTCCGTCGGTATAGCCTGGGGTTGGCAGACAGTTGGTATGGGTGCTGAAGTAATCGCCCATTGCCGGGAAGATGCCCTTGGCAATATCCTGCACTCCCACGGCATCGAAGTAGAACGTTGGTCCCACCACCGGCACGTAGATGTAGATGAGATAGTAGATGAAGAAGCTGGCAAGTAATACAAAGCTAACCCGTTCTGCCTCGTAGTATCTGCAGAAGAAATAGTAGAGTACTACCGCTGCTATCATCGGATAATACATGAAGTATCCCATCGACATCAGTTCGCTCACCACCGCCCACGGCATTGCCTTGGCAAAGAGCAGGGCAGGCTGGCATCCGAAGAGATCCTGTTCCCATCCCGCAAAGAGATGATCGAGGTTGGGAAACATGCGGTTGATCTCGTAAGTATCTGGATACCACCAGGCAAGCAGGGCAATTTGCGCTATGATGCGTACCATCTTCGTTATCCTGCATGGAATCATGCGATATACGCCCCAAAGGGCGAGGGTCATGACCAGAATTCTCAATCTGCCCCAAAGCATCGACTCCGGATTCACCACTTTGGTAAAGGTAAAGAGCATGGTGAAGACTGTTATCGCCATATAGCCCAGCATCACCCATTCCAGTGGCAGGAGTCCCTTCTTTGGGTTCTTGTCTATCTTAAAATAATCTTTTATCACGGTGTTACTTTGAACTTTGAGATTTGAACATTGAACTTTATGATATGCTTTTACAGCCATCCGTTATCCTTGTACCACTTGATGGCGAGCTTTACGCCTCTTTCCAATGGATAGTGGGGATGATAGCCCAGCTCGTCCATGGCAGGTTCGATGTCACAACGCCAGTTGCGCTGTTTCAGGATGTTATACTTGTCATTGTTCAGAGCCGACATCCTACCGGTCATTCTGCCGAGATACTCGCCAAAGAAGGTTACGATGCGGAGCACCCAGATAGGAGCCTTGATGCGCAACATCCATGGATTGCCCAATTCCTTATGAATCAGGTCGCTGAAAGCTTCCGACTGGTAAACTTCGCCATCGCTGAGGAAGTATTTCCTGCCGTTCATACCATGGTCTAGGGCAAGGAAAACAGCCTGCACCACATCCTGAACATACACGAAGGTGATGTCCTGACGCTTGAATCCTACAGCAAAATCCACGTGCTGCCTGATGCTCTGCGCCATGAGGAAATAGTCTTTTTCTCTTGGACCATATACGCCGGTAGGGCGCAGGATGATATAAGGGAAATTGTTGCCGATGCTGTCGAGATAGCGCTCTGCGGCAAGCTTGCTCTTGCCGTATGCCGTGTTAGGCTTAGGCACATCGTTCTCACAGATTTCCTGATAAGGCTGCTCCTCGCGGATGGCTCCGAAGATGCTGAGCGAACTGACAAAGACAAATCGCTTGATAGGCATCCCCAGATGCAGGATGGCATTCACCAGGTGCTTGGTGCCCTCGGTGTTCACCTTATAGAAATCTTCTGCATGCAGACACTTGGTAGCGCCAGCTGCATGCACAATATAGTCGAACTCGTGTGGAGCGAGTTCTTTCTCCAACTCTTCCTCTGAAGAAAGATTGAGATTGATGAAATGGATGCGCTCGTCTTGCAGGTATTTTCTGGAACTGGTAGGGCGTACTGCCGCCCAGGTTTCCATGCCTTGTCGCAAGGCTTCTTCTACGATGTAACTGCCGATAAAGCCCGACGCACCCGTTACTAGAATCTTCATGAATTATATATAAAATTGCAATTTCGGCTGCAAAGATACGACTTTTTGATGATTTATCACCATGATTCTGTTCAAAAAGGAGATAAAATTTGAAAAAATAGTGTGGGTTTCTATAAAATGTTGTATCTTTGCATGCATGGAGCAAGTATCGGGTTTTTATTTCCCTCCCTCAGAAACGACTTCTGCGCAGTTCAGCAACATGACAGAAATCTCGGCTAGTGGCTTTAATATCCTTATCCGTGCCAAGCGTGATGGCAGATGGTGGATATTGAAGGCGCTCGCTCCCGCTGTGCGTAATAGCGAGGTGTATCAGAGCTTGCTTCAGAAGGAATTCGATATCATGAAGCATGTCCAGCATCCTGGAGTTGTAGAGGTGACGGGTATCGAAGAAGTGGACGGATATGGCAAATGCCTCGTGATGGAATGGATAGATGGAGTGACTCTGGAAGAGTGGCTCCAGCAACATCATTCCAAGGCGGAAAGGGTGCATATCGCCAACCAGCTGCTCGTGGTGCTTGAGTTTGTACACGATATGCAGGTGGTGCATCGCGACCTGAAACCTTCCAACATGATGGTTACCCGTAATGGAAGCGTGCTGAAGCTGATAGATTTCGGATTGGCTGATGCGGATAGCTATGCGATACTGAAAGAACCGGCGGGAACAGATGGATATGTTTCTCCCGAACAGCAGAAGGGCGGACCTACTGATGTGCGCAATGATATCTACAGCGTGGGCGTTATCCTGGATAAGATGAAGCTGAATTTCTCTTATCGCCTGGGATTAAAGCGTTGCCTCCGTCCGTTGGAGGAGCGATATCCCAACATAACCGCCATGCGCCAGCATATTCATTCTCTGCATCGCGACCTGCTTGCCTTCTGGATTTCTTCGGGAATATTGGCTGCATGTACTACGGGTGTGGTTGTATATAATAAGGTGAACGAGCCTCCTCGTGGATACGATGTGGTGGCAGAGTTTAAGGTGGGAAACCTGGCTTATAAGTCGTGGGGCGGTGGAGTCGTGTCGGTCAGGGCTGCCAATTCCAAGGATTCCTGCATCGAGGTGCCTAAAACAGTGAACTTCCAGGGAATGACCTATAAGATAGATGAAATCGAAAAGAAGGCGTTTGCTAATCAGCCTGATCTGAGGAAACTGGTGTTCCCGGATACCAAGTTCCATGTGATGAAGCAGATGGTGGAGAACAGTCCGAATCTGCACAGCATCTGTTTCCGAAGCGCCTTGCCGCCAGTCATCGGCAATGCCATCTGGAAGACCAGAATTCAGGATGTCTTCAGTGAATCTGATTTCAAGCGTGTCATCCTGTATGTTCCCAAAGGCAGCTTCGATGCTTATCGCAATTCTGTATGGAATCAGTTTGAGAATATCATTGAATATGAATAGAATATGATAGAGTTACGCTTCAATAAACACAAATAGCCGCATCTCGCGTGAGATGCGGCTATTTGTGTTTATTGCTTATATCAGGTGTCTATACCTTATTATATATGTATCAATACCATACTTCTATCTGTGGTGATTCCTTGGCATAGCTAGGCATGCACTTACCGATCTTGGCTCCGATGTAGGTTGGGTCGCAGATGTAGAACTTCTTGCCCTTGTACTCGTATGAGGTTCCGTTCTCTACCGGCTCATGGAAGGCTACGGCTGTACATTCGTGTCCTGTGAACTGGATGAGATGTACATCGAGTCCGAGGATCTCGTGTACCAGATAGGCATAGAAGATGGCGCGGTCTTCGCAGTCGTTCTTAGGATAGTAGAGACTTTCCTCGAAGTAGAAATACTTCTCGCGATGGAACTGCTCATCATCGGTAGCGTAAGGGAATCCCTTCTGTATGAATCGCAGGATGCGGTTGGCTGCTTCCTGTTCGCTGAGATCCTGTACCTGTGCTCTAATCTGCTTCACCACATCGTCGCGCAGACTCTTATCTACTACAGATGCGGCTACGGTAGGAATATCTATGATAGGGTATTCATCGAGCAGCGGCATTACTCCGGTTGGTACCTCGCCCTGCAGGGTGATGCCTGCAGCTTCGTATTTGAACGGCTTGGCTTCATCGCCAATCATGGTCTTGCCGGTGAATCTCAGTCCCATATCCTTACCCAGTTCTGCGCCCTTAGGCAGTTCGCAGGAACGGAAGGATCCTTCATCCTCTACGTTCGGATAGATGTAGTAGCGCTTGCCGTCGATATTGAGGTACGACTTTTCGAATACGTGCTCCACGTAAGGGATGAGCATCACCACATGGTTGCCGCACAGGGCAAGGCGTACGTTGTAGCCGCAGTTGGCAAGCACATACTGCGAAGCGATGATCTTCTCATTCTGGCTGGCGTTTGGCATGGCGGTATCGATGTATTTCTCTACGAGCATGGCAGAACCCCAGTCGCTGAGTCCCATCTTGCGTGATTCGGTGGCGAAAGCCTGGGTTACTTCCTTGAGGTCTGATTGCTTGAGATTCTTCCAGTAGTTCACCACATCATCTGTAGAACTGATGCTCATGGAAGCGAGTCGGGTTGCCTTTTGCATCTGCAGGTTTGCACCATAGAAGTTGACGTCGATGGTCTGCTTGCTTGCCGGAATGTTGACGTGAGGCACGTTTGGCAGGGCAGGCATGACTGGCACGGCTGCTACGGCAGGCATCAGCGGCAGTTCGATACCCGAACCGGTGTATTCGATGTCTGGAATATCAGGCTTCACCTCTGGCAGTTTCGGCTTTTTCACCGGTTCTATTTTTGGACGGACGGTAGGAGCCTTTGGATCTGGCTTCTTCGGAGTCTCCGGTTCTGCAGGAGTTTCCGGAATCAGAATCGGGCTTACCGGCATCTTAGGCTTCACGGTAACCGGTTTCTCCGGTTGTTTCGGAGCTGTATATGTTGGTGGCGTCTTAGGCTTAGGCACCTGCGAGCGCACATCTCCCTTAAACTTCTTGTATTCTTTCCATACGCCTTGCATATACTTATCGTAGTCGGTAAGTATGGTGTTGCGGAACTTGTTGTAATCATCCAGCATCGCCTGTCTTGACTGCTGGAACTGTTTCACAAAGTCATCGTTCTGCGAAAAGCTTGGTGTTGCATGCAAACCGAGCAGCAATATGAAACTGAGAGTAGGATAAATTCTATTCATAATCTGTAATTTTAAGATTTCTACTTTCCGTGTTGATAGATATGGGGCAAAGATACGATTTTTTTCTTAATCGCCCAACTTTTTTTAAGAAAAAGGCTCTCCTACCTTAAAATATTGGGAGGAGAGCCTATCTATGTACCGTTCTTAGCGAAGATTCTGTCCCGGAATAGGAGTTGTTTCCTATTTGGTTATGTTTGATAGATGGATTGTCATATCCTAGTTTTTCTATTTGTGCTGCAAAATTACTAAAAAGTTTTGAGACAAGATTGGTTCAAATTGGTTCATTTTCAAATACTGATGAAGAAAATGAAAAAAGTATGGTTGAGAATGGGGAAAAATATGTATCTTTGCTGCAAAAAAGGAATAGAAAATGGTAGATAAGTATAATCCAGAAGATTTCGAGCGCTTGAAGCAGGAAGTGGAAACCTTGGTGGGAAGATCCATCAAGACACCTAAGGATTTTGTATTTCTCTCCCGCCAGATAGAGGGATATGCCAATGAGACCATCTCGGTGAGTACCCTGAAGCGTATGTGGGGATATGTGGCTTCGCCATGCAAACCGAGCAAGTATAATCTCAATCTGCTTTCCCGCATGGTGGGCTATCCTGATTGGGCTTCCTTTGTTGGTGGACAGGAGGGCTTGTCTTCCAGCCGTTTCTTCGTGAAGAGCAAGCTCATAGCGGATGCTCTGCAGAAGGGGGAACTGGTCAAGCTTACCTGGTGCCCGGGCAGAGTGCTCTCCATCATGTATAAGGGCAATGATACCTTCGAGGTGGTGGATAGCATCAACAGCAAGCTGGCAAAGGGGGATACCTTCACCTGTCCGCAGTTTGTTGAGGATCAGCCGCTTTATCTTTCCAATCTCAGCCATCCTGGCATCCCGCTCTGCAACTATGTAGCAGGTCAGAATGGAGGAATCAAGTGGAATCTGGGGGGGGTAATTTTGGACCTTCCGGATGCATAAAGATAAAAAACAAAAAGCTTGGAATCACGATTGCGATTCCAAGCTTTTTTCATTAATTTCATTGGGGGTTAGCCTCATGCAGCTAATTTCATTGAGGGTTAAGCCTCATGCTGTCTTACGCCCATACGAGCCTCTACTACGTTTACCACGTAGTCGCCGAGCTTCTCGCATTCCTGGATGATATCCATGTACATGGTACCGATGGCATAGGTGTAGAGATGGTTGTTTACATCGTTGATGTTCTGACTCTTCAACTGGTTGCGATAGTTGTTGATCTCGTTCTCGATGTTGAAAGAGAGGTTGGCATCGTTATCCACCTTATGACCCACCAGGGTGATGTTCATCTGGGTGAGGGCATTATCTGTAAGCTCCATCATCTGGTGCATGTGCTCATATTGAGAAGGAATGAAGTCTTCCTTGCCACGGATGCGGCGGTTGAGGGTGCGGGCTATGTTGAAACAGCTGTCGCCGATACTCTCAATCTCTGAAATCTCACGCAACATGGCGCGAATCTTCGCCTTCGTCTCGTCAGAAAGATGAGAATCACTCACCTGGTCGAGATACTTCGCAATCTCAATCTCCATGTTATCGGAGATGCCTTCATACTTCTCGATGCGGGTATAGAGCTTGATAAACTTATCGTCGTTGGTTTCGCCCAGGAGTTCCTTCACCATGCCGAACATACGCTGGATGCGCTCGGCGAAACAGTGAATCTCCTTCTGAGCCTCCAATACAGAGATTTCCGGAGTCTTCATGATACCGCTCTGGATGAAACGCAGACGGAAATCATCTTCGTCGGCATTCTTCTTAGGACGGATAATCTTGCATACCAGCTTCTCTATCTGTGGGATAAACCATACCAGGATAAAGGTGTTGGAGAGGTTGAACGTGGTATGGAAGGCGGCGAGCACGAATGACAGCTTTGCTGCATTGGCAACGAAGTGAGGATCATTCTTCTCCATGGCATCGTCGAAACCTACCCAACCGCAAACCAGATGGATGAACGGACGGAATACGCAGAGTATCCACAGCACACCGAAGATGTTGAACACCATGTGCGCCATCGCCGCTCTTCGCGCCTGCGTGTTGGCGGTGAGTGCTGCTACGTTGGAAGTTACGGTGGTACCGATGTTCTCACCCATCACGAGCGCAATACCCTGATAGATAGGCAGTACGCCGGTAGAACAGAGAATCATCGTAATCGCCATAACGGCTGCCGAACTCTGCACACACATGGTCAGGATACTACCAATGATCAGAAAGGTGATGGTAGTCTGGAAGCTGTGAGGGTCGAAGCTAGAGAAGAACTCCAGAACCGGCTGGTTATGAGCCAGATCCATGTCGATACCGGTTTGGCGAAGTGTACCCAAGCCGAGGAACATAAAGGAGATACCGAAGATGAAGTCGCCTATGATCTTGCGCTTCTTGCTATAGATGAGGATGATGGCGATGAAGAACGCCAGCCACACAAAGTCGGTGATGTTGAATGAGAATCCTGCACTCATGATCCAGGCGGTGAGCGTGGTACCGATATTGGCACCCATGATAACCGAAATAGCCTGGGCAAGGGTGAGGAGACCGGCATTTACGAATGATACCGTCATCACTGTCGTAGCAGTAGAAGACTGTACGGCAGCCGTGATGAGCGTACCCGAGAGTATGCCCGTCAAACGATTGGTGGTCATAGTTCCTAACACATGGCGGAGCTGTGGTCCGGCCATCTTCTGCAAACTGTCGCTCATGGTCTTCATACCAAACATCAGTAAGGCGAGTGCTCCGATAAGCCTAAAAAATATCCAAATCGACATATTATAACTTAATTAATGTTGTCAAAATCATCAAGTTTACGTTTTTTTTCGTAACTTTACGCTCTGTAAGCAATGCTCCGCTTGAGGGCTTGCTCAGGCCCGGTGAACGTCCTCCAGGGAGGTCTTCGTTAGGCTGTAGATTATTAACTTTGTAACATAGTTTTAACGCAAATGAAACAGAAGATACAAATCCGTTGCAAAAATAATAAAAAATCTCAGAAAGTCGAAATCGGAAGCACACTTTTTGATGTTTTTTCTTCATTTGACCTTAAAATGACCCATGGACCGGTGTCTGCGAGGGTAAATAACAAGGTGGAAGGCATGCATTACCGTGTTTATAACTCCAAGGATGTAGAATTCCTGGATATGAACTCTGCGTCGGGTTCGCGTGCCTATACCCGGACGCTTTTCTTTGTACTGTGCAAGGCGGTGCAGGATATTTATCCGAATACGGATGTGGTCATCGATATTCCGGTATCCAACGGATTCTATGTGGATATCCGTCTGGGGCGCCCGGTAGTAGATGAGGATGTGAACATCCTCCGCCGCCGCATGCAGGAGATCATCGACTCCAAGATGCCGATACGCCGCTTCACGGTGCCTACCGAGGAGGCTATCGCCCTCTTCCAGGAAAAGGGCGATGTGGAGAAGGTGAAGCTTCTCAGAACTTCGGGTTCCATCTATACCACCTATTATAAAATAGGTGAATATGTGGATTATTATTATGGCACCCTGCTCACCAATACCTCCCAGCTCTATCTCTTCGGGTTGGAGAAGTACTATGATGGCATGTTGCTGCGCATTCCTTCGGTCAGCAACCCGGATGAGCTGGGCGAAATGACCCGACAGGACAAGATGTTTGATATCTTCAAGGAGCATCATCGCTGGCAGGAAATCCTGGGTATCAGAACCGTGGGTGACTTCAACCAGGCTATCGACGCGGGACATGCTACGGATATCATCAATATCAGCGAAGCGCTGCAGGAGAAGAAGCTGGCGAAGATTGCCGAGGAGATTGCCAGCCGCAAAGGGGTGAAGCTGGTGCTGCTGGCGGGCCCGTCTTCTTCGGGCAAGACTACTTCCTGCAAGCGTCTGAGCATCCAGCTTGCCGTAAACGGACTGAAGCCTCTGCAGATTTCGCTCGATGATTACTTCGTGGATAGGGATAAGACGCCGAAGGATGAGAATGGTGAATTTGATTTTGAGAGTATCTATGCCCTGAACCTCGATTTGCTCAACGAGCAGTTTAATGCGCTCTTCCGTGGCGAGGAGGTGGAACTGCCGAAATACGATTTCCCTTCGGGCAAGAGTGTGAAGAGCGGTAAGAAGTTGAAGCTGGAGCCTAACAATGTTCTGGTGGTAGAGGGAATCCATGCCCTGAATCCGGAGCTTACGGCGCATGTTCCCGAAGAGCAGATCTTCCGTGTGTATGCTTCGGCGCTGACCACCATTCTGCTGGATAATCACAATTACATCCCTACAACGGACAACCGTCTGCTGCGCCGCATCATCCGCGACTATAAATATAGAGGTGTATCTGCCCAGGAAACCATCCGCCGCTGGCCATCGGTAAGATCCGGAGAGAACAAGTGGATCTTCCCGTTCCAGGAGAATGCCGATGCCATGCTGAATACGGCGATGCTCTATGAGTTGTCGGTTCTCAAGATGCAGGCAGAACCGTTGCTCCAGCAGGTGCCGGAGAATTGTGAGGAGTTTGCTGAGGCTTACCGCCTGCTGAAGTTCCTGAAGTATTTCAAGGGAATACCTTATAATAATCTGCCTCCAACCTCTCTCTTGCGAGAGTTCCTGGGCGGCAGCTCGTTCCATTATTAGGAGTTAGTGTTTTTTGCCTCACTATGGCACAATATTGCCCTCTGCCAGGGCAATATCTTGCCGTGGTGAGGCAAGATTCGTTATGTCGTGAAGGAATTTTGAAGGCAAGCGCTTTCGCATCATATTCCTGCGAATAAAACGCTACTCTCGTTTTCACCCTTCACCCTTCACCTTTTGGGCGTAAGTTGCTGATATATAAAGAGTATGACGGGTGAAGGGTAGGTGAAGGGTGAAGCCAACCCTTCACCTGTTTAATATGCTGGTAGATAGCTGTTTATACTTAAAAGGTGAAGGGTGAAGGGTAAAAACGAAAGTGGCTCTCTATACAGCCGTTTTTCGCTTTAGAGCTTGCTGCCGTAGCAGAGGTCTCCGGCGTCGCCGAAGCCAGGAATGATGTATTTGTGCTCGTTCAGTCCCTCATCGATGGATGCACACCAGATGGTTGTCTTATCCTCAGGGAAGGTCTTCTTGACGTGCTCGATGCCCTGTGGAGCGGCAAGGACGCAAGCCACGTGGATATGCTTAGGGGTTCCCTTGGTAAGGAGCGCCTTCATACCCATCTCCATGCTGATACCGGTGGCAAGCATAGGGTCGGCGATGATGAGCGTCTTGCCAGTAAGGTCTGGAGTAGCCAGATACTCGATATGAACCCCCACCTCGGTATGCTCCTTGTTGGTATATTCGCGATAGGCACTCACGAAAGCATTGCCGGAGTGGTCGAAGATATTGAGGAAACCCTCGTGGAAAGGCAGACCGGCACGGAAGATCGTACCGATGACAATCTTGTCGGTAGGGAAATTAACCTGGGCTACACCAAGAGGGGTAGTCACGTCTCTGTTCTCGTAATTGAGGGTCTTTGAAATCTCAAATGCCTCATACTCGCCGATTCTCTTGATGTTGTTGCGGAAGAGGAGTCGGTTCTTTTGATACTCGCAGTCGCGCATCTCAGCCAGATAGCGGTTGATGATGCAGTTATGCTCGCTCAGATTATTAATTTTCATAAGTCGTAGTATTTATATTCTTGTTATTTCAATCGATGTTTATTCCTGCTGAAATCATCTGTCAAGATGCAGCAAAGGTGTTGCAAAGATAAGGCAAAATCCGGAAACCGCAAAATGTTTTCCGTTATTTTTTCCATCCGGCTTCTTCCGGTGCCATCCATGGGCTTTTATGTGCCTTCTGAACCCCTATATATATAATTAGGTGGAAAATGAATTTGGATGAAGCAGATTTGCGGCGAATATTTGCAAAGTCAATATGGCAAATTATAGATGAATGGGTCGATTTTTTAATTCTTTAACCTAAAAAGATTTTAAAAAGCAAGAATATTATCTAAGAATCTTTGCTATAAAACATATTTTTTGTAACTTTGCGGCGGTTTTGGAGAATGATGATTTCTTCTGTCAACCAAAGTAAAGAGAAATTATTCACAACTTAAATACATTTAAAATAAAATGGCAAAGTTTGATAAGTCAGTTTTAGCAAAGTACGGAATCACAGGTACAA
>ENA-OPCG01000291-OPCG01000291.1-human-gut-metagenome-genome-assembly--contig:-NODE-291-length-22985-cov-9.184780_pt1 | contig 22985 bp, 22 predicted proteins | sample MGYA00241248_ERZ501476 | MGnify/ENA primary metagenome ERZ501476 (study PRJEB25962, sample SAMEA2042629) | human gut metagenome | biome: human gut; feature: human-associated habitat; material: faeces... | reverse complement strand
GATAACCGTGGTAGTCGTAACCGGATGCGTTCTGCACTACTGGTGTAATCCAGATGGCAGTGAAACCCAATGCCTTGATGTAGTCGAGTTTGTCGATGACACCCTGGAAGTCGCCTCGCCAGCAAGGGTCTTTTGTTTCAATCTGCGCTGACTGGTTATCCCAGCAGAGCACGTTGTTACCAGTATCACCATCATAAAAACGCGTAGTCATCATGAAGTAGATACTTTCGTCTCGGAAGTCTGTACGATTCGATGTAAAGACATCGGTCGCTACCGACTGCATAGAGACGAGAAGGAGCAGTAAAGCTGCCCAAAGCTTCTTAGTAAACCTTCTCATAAATTGTGTTATTAAGTTAAGATATTTAGTTGTTGTTATTTGTTTGCAAATTTAATAATAAATATGTGTAAACAGCAAACAAACAAGCACTTAACTCATATTTTCACATGCAATCGATTGCACCAGAATGCAAAATATTATCATACAATCGATTGCATAAAATATTTTAAAGATTTCCACTGAAAAGCTTGCAAAATTAAAAAACTATATCAAGGGCAGCACTCTACCCTACACCACGCCTCATCATCCCAATCAGACAATACAGCCTATAAAACGAAAGGCGAGGATTGCATCCCTGCAACCCTCGCCTAACTTTAGTAAAAGATAATTAGTAAAAGTTTGTTATATAAACTCTATATATTTTTGTTTCAAACTTATTTCATCTGAATTTTCACTTAATCCCAGAGCGAATAGCTGCTGGAATTAGATTCTGACTCTTCCTCCTCATCGAAATCGTAATCCCAAGAAGAGAAGTTGTTTTGCTTGGCATTGAAATCATCTGTCTCATAACCCTCTGTCGATTGTCCTAAAAGAGCAATATCGTTAGTTAGAGCAACAAAATGAGTAATAGGCCTAATATATATATTCTTCATTATAAATACTTTTAAAATATTACTTAACAATGACTTTCTTACCCTGATGGATATAGATTCCCTTAACCGGTTTTACAACCTTCACACCCTGAAGAGTGTAATATGCAGCATCTGAATTTGATGCATGATTCTTCAATTCAGAAATACCAGTTGTTTCATTATCCATTGGAGCATCTATACCCTCAAACCATGCCATACTTTTAGCGAAGAGTTTTGTTTCTTTATCATTATCTTGATTTTGATCCAAAATCTGACCATTCCCTTCCATCGCTGTTCGAGGCAACATCAAGTAAGAATAACTTGCCTTTACTGTACCATTAGCACGGAAGAAGCTGAAATAATCACGCTTACTAGCATCAGCATTAGTGACATCATCTTCTTTAACATTGTTCTTTTTTCCTGTTTTTGTTTTTGAATAACGAGTAAACGAGAAGATACGTCCAGTCCATTCGTTGTTCTTATCATAATAGAACTGAGTAACCTTAGTATCAGCCAAAACTGGCATCAAGTAGTTGTTCCACTTGTCGTTATCCTGTTCATGAGCTTTTTGGTTAACCCAAATTTGCTCCTTCTTTGTTTCAGGTTTAGCCCAATCTTCAACATAATCAAAAGCATCATGGCTATATCTCTTGACTGTTGCAGAGTAAGCAGGAACGACCTCCAACTTTGTAGCGACACTGTCTGGTAATGTCGTATTAGGTGCATACAACACAACACCCTGATTAGCAGGAATAAACTTCAAGCGATAAAGTTTCACTGTACCTGTCTCATCACCAGAGCCAGTATTATTCTCACCTTTCTTAGTATAAGAGTGAGCAGCGAAAATCAGAACGTCATCATTAACAGGTACTACATCTACAGCACTTGTGTAAGTACGAAGCAACTTACCCATATGAGCTATGACAGGAATATAGATTTTATGAGCACCAGTGATGGTATAATGGAAAGTCTTATCATCATTAATATAGAATCTTACTGTCCAAAGACCTGCAGGACGGTTCCAAATAATATCCTGATTATGATCAATATTATCTTCTGTACAATCTGAAGTATATAGTACTTTATTTGGATCTGCAACAGTAGCATCTGAGAAGCCTTCCTTAGATGTTGGATAATCACCATTTGCCTTGATATCATCCTCATACCAGTTCTTTGTAATTTCATGGTCACCAACAAAACGGAATGTCTTGTTCTTCAATTCATCAGATGTATTCAAAACCAATTTATAACAACGGTCACTTTCATCATAAGTCATATTACCTGCTGTAGCATCCCACAACCACTTTGTATTTCCACCATCAATAGTAGTTGTACTTGGGATAGCAGGACCAACCATAGAAATTTCATCAGGATAATCAATCACATACATATTTGGTATATAGATATCTGCCTGCAAACCATAACTCTTATCCTTTTTAGCATCCTCAGTATTACCTTTATTAGGATTTACTTCAACAATTTTATTACCCTTCATATTTGACAAAACAACAGCAGGCTGATTACCATATAACTTATTACTGCTCTGTACTATAATAGAATTATCAGAATTATACTTTGGTTCTGCTCCTAAGAAAAACAATTTGTTATGTGTACCACATCCATTACCATCTGGAATTATATGAATGCCATCATTTGCCTTTTCTGCTTGCACTTTAATCTCATCAGTTGACAGATTACTTACTACAGTTCCTAATATAAAGTAACGATTTAAGCCATCTAAGTGAATAGCTGCAAAATGTTTATTGCTATAGTGACCATGATCATCCAGTGTATCATATAATGGTTGTGCTGTAGCCTCTTTGGCAGTACTTAACAAATAAGTAACTCGTGTGCGTCCATCATGCTGAATAGTCCAAGTTGTTGGAGATAGAGTTTTTTTGTCGAATTTAAAACTAACTACATAAGAACCATCATCATCTGTTACATTATCATTACGAGTAACAAGATTCCAGTAATTATTGCTATCATTAAATCCTTCAACAATTTCCAATTTGTCAGTATCATTACCACCTACAGAACCATTAGTAACAGGAGAAGCTGTTCCATAACCCTTTGCTCCATGCAAATTTACAATATTAGCAGGACCATACACTTGTGGAACACCATCAACACTTATACCAAGAATCTGCATCTTAGCAGTCAAACAAGCAGGTATAACAATCCTATATGAACTATCAGCCTGCTCCTCGAACTTGAAATAGAGTCTTTCGTAATTGATCTGACCAGGAGTGTCTCCACCAGGGTTAACGGTTTTATCATTATATTGTGACATAAAATCACCTACCAAATAAAAACCTGCTCCAGCTATTGAATAAGGAACAACTTTCTCCTCTGCGACAACAGTCATCTTACCATCCTCTGTTACAGTGAGAGAATAGATAAGACCTGCCTTCAATGTTAAAGCTGCTGTTCCTTCTGTTGTGAAGGCAATACCTGATGTGGTTCCAGCTGCAGCTATAGTTTGAGCAGTAGCCAAACCATAAGTTGTACCATCAATAGAAAGAGTAATAGTAGCATCTTTAGAAGTTTCGCCACTCAAATCAAGAGTGTACTTTCCGTTAGAGCCTGTTACTTCAGAAGAACTATTGAATAATTTAATTACCTTAGTAACGACCTCAGAACCACTAACCGTACAAGCTACCTTTCTATTTTTAGCACTAGTATCATCAAATGTAAAAGTGTAAGTCTTGCCACTCTCCATATTTACATAAAAGTAATTATTTGTCTTACCAGGTTGGTCAGTATAAAAAACTGTACAACTTGGAGAAGCTTGAGTGAGATCATAGGATGATTGTTCTGGACACATTTCCCCATTCCATCCAACTCCTATAAATCTAAAGTGATACTCTCCTGTCTTTGTACACTGATACGTTTGAGAATACTTATTGGTTCCAACAGGATCCATATTTTTACCATCTAACTTGGCCCAATTGGCTCTGTCTTCCCCAGTAAAGGTGCCCATTATACAAAAATCGACTGCCTTTACCGTTTGCGATATGGACAATAATGCCCAGACCGCCATAAATAGCGTGAAAAATCTTTTCATCTTTTCTTATTTTTTATTTTTTACTTAAGTTAGTTATATATATTGTTCTAATCTTCTTTGAGCAGCTAGGTGACCTTGTACTTTTCAGCTAGGTAATCATCACTTCTTTTAATTAGTACACTATCTTTACCGCCGCAAAATAAATATTTTTTTTGAAATGCAAGCATTTTTTCTACACCTTTCTACACTCATCGCTATGCAACCGATTGCACAAACAGTAGTATTAAACAGTTGTTGTAACAGATAGAACCGAAGAGTCTAAGAAACGCAAAATCGGGGTTTGTTCAGACAAGCCCCGATTACTGCGTAAGCCAGATACTATCAAAAACGGTTTACAGCTGTTCCATATACTTCGCACACATTTCGGCGCAGCGCTCTCCATCCACGCCAGCAGAAACGATGCCACCAGCATAGCCGGCTCCCTCACCGCAAGGGAAGAGCCCCTGGATGCGGACATGCTGCAAGGTTTCACGGTCGCGAACAATGCGGACCGGGGAGGAGGTGCGAGTCTCCGTGGCTATCAATATAGCTTCGTTGGTCAGGAAGCCATGCGCATTCTTGCCGAAAGTCTTGAATCCTTCCTGCAGGCGCTTGCTCACAAATGACGGCATCCAGAAATGCAACGGACTGGAGAGCAGTCCCGGCGCATAACTGCTCTTTGGCAAGTCATAGCTCAAGCGATTGTTGACGAAGTCTGCCATACGCTGCGATGGAGCCGTTTGCTTCATATTGCCTTGCTGCCAACACTGTTTCTCCAAAATCTCTTGGAAATACATCATATATAGTGAAGAGTGAGGAGTGAAGAGTGAAGAATCTTCTAGACCTTCTCGCTTGGCAAAGTCTTCACGTGCATGCCCGTTAGCTAAAGCATCATTCACAAACTGCTCGACATCCTCAGGATGCGTCTCCACCACCATACCAGAATTGCTCCAAGCTGTACCACGGTTGCTAGGACTCATACCATTAACCACCAATTGTTCTGAACCCGTAGCGGCAGGAATGACAAATCCACCCGGACACATACAGAAACTATACACGCCCCTACCATCTACCTGGGTAACAAAGCTATACTCGGCGGCAGGCAGATACTTGCCACGTCCATTCTTGTTGTGATATTGTATCTGGTCTATCAACTGGGAAGGATGCTCCAAGCGAACACCCACCGCAATGCCTTTCGCCTCGATGTCAATCTTGGCAGAAGCCAAATAGCGATACACGTCACGGGCACTATGCCCCGTAGCGAGGATGACAGGTCCGCGATAAGTTTCCTCGGCACCTGTCGCCAAGTTGACAGCTTCCACTCCAACCACTCTGTCAGAAGCCGACGCATCAATAGTAGTCGAAAGCTTGCCTTCGCTCTCCAATATCAAGCGTGTCATCTTGGTTTGGAAATGCACCTCACCACCACACTTGATGATAGTATTGCGCATATTCTCGATGACACGTGGCAACTTGTCAGTACCGATATGCGGATGGGCATCTGCCAGGATATTCGTGTTGGCTCCATGCTGACAGAATACATTCAATATTTTATCGACGCTACCACGTTTCTTGCTTCGAGTATAGAGTTTGCCATCGCTATAGGCTCCAGCACCGCCCTCACCAAAACAGTAGTTGCTCTCACCATCCACCTTTTGTGTCTTGGTGATGTTGCTGAGGTCTTTCTTGCGCTCACGCACATCCTTGCCTCGCTCCAGCACGATAGGGCGATAACCCAACTCTATCAGTCGCAAGGAGGCAAAGAGACCGCCGGGACCCTCTCCCACCACAATGACACGTGGGCGACTGCTCACATCGGGATATTCGGTGTGAACATACTGGTCGTCATGAGGAAACTCATTGATGTAAGCACGCACCTTCAGATTGACGAAGATGGTACGCTGGCGTGCATCGATGCTTCGCTTCAACACACGCACTTGGTTCAGAGTCCTGACATCCAAGCCTTTCTCCTTGGAGAGATAACGCTTGATGCCTTCCTCACTAGCTGCCTGTTCGGGCAGAATCCTGATTTGGTATTCTTGAATCATATTCTTTGCATATTAAATCTCTATCTCTCCCAACACCTCATGAGTATCAAGGTGAAACATCGTCACCTTGCCATCTTCTAGCGTGGCTAGAGTTGGCGGATTGCCCCCCTTAGGGAAGGTGATACTGCCGGTATTGACCACGAGGCGCTGGATAGGTGCCTTACCTTCCTGCAATGATGGCACTTCGATATGAGAAAGTTCCCAAAGGTGAGAATGTCCATAGATGATGGCATCGTAGGGTCCCTTTGGCATGTTCTCCTTATTATATATATGTCCATGAGTGAGGAGGTAGCGCTTGCCACCATCCACCAACAGGGCGTAAGTCTCCATGATTGGGAAATCGAGCAACATCTGATCGACCTCCGCATCACAGTTGCCACGCACGGCGATAATCTTGTCTGCCAATCGGTTGAGACGCTCCACGATACCTTTCGGGTCGATGCCCTCCGGGATGCGATTGCGAGGACCATAGTTGATGATGTCACCCATGATGCACATCATATCGCAATGGCTCTGCTCGAAGAAGTCGAGCGCTTTCTCCAAGGCTGGCAAACAGCCATGTATATCTGAAAACAAGAGATATTTCATATAGGGAATCTTATAACAGAGGGAGACAAAGCTCCCTCATGATTTACTTTTTCAATACGGGTTCGCAGGTCATATCGACACCCAACTTCTTGAAGATCTTCTGATCTACCTCACCCAGCATCACGGTGCAATGTGCCTGACAGCCACGAAGTTTAGGTAATTGCTCCAAAGCCCTCTTGCAGTTCTCGTCATTCTCAGAGAGCACGGAGAGAGCCACAAGCACCTCATCGGTATGAAGACGTGGGTTATGACCACCAAGATAACTGATCTTGGTATGCTGGATAGGTTTGATCATCGACTGAGGAATCAACTTGAGTTCGTGGTCGATGCCGCCCAAATGCTTCATCACGTTGAGCAACAAAGCAGCACTACAACCGAGCAGTTCACTGCTATGTCCACAGATGATGGTACCATCCTCCAGTTCGATAGCTGCTGAGGTATGCCCCGTCTCCTTCTTGTGGTTCTTGGCAGCCACAGTCACCTTGCGATAGTCGGTATTGATCTTTGCCTGGTTGAAAAGCATCTGAATCTTGGTAATCTCAGCCTCGTTGCAAGCGCCCATCGCCAACTTATTGGTAGCGGCATAGTAGCGACGAACAATCTCGTTCTTGCTAGCCTCGCAACAAACCTCGTCGTCAGAGATACAGAAGCCCACCATGTTGACACCCATATCTGTAGGCGATTTGTAAGGATTACTGCCATAGATACCCTCAAACAAGGCGTTGAGCACAGGATAGATTTCTACGTCACGATTATAGTTGATGGCGATCTTATTGTATGCCTCCAAGTGGAATGGGTCAATCATGTTGACATCGTTGAGGTCGGCGGTGGCAGCCTCATAAGCGATGTTGACAGGATGCTTCAGAGGGAGATTCCATACAGGGAAAGTCTCAAACTTAGCATATCCAGCACGCACGCCACGCTTGTTCTCATTGTAAAGTTGGCTCAAGCAGACAGCCATTTTGCCACTACCAGGACCAGGAGCTGTCACGATAACCAGAGGGCGCTCAGTTTCTACATAATCATTCTTTCCGAAACCGTCATCAGAAGCAATCAGGTTGACATCATGAGGATAGCCCTCGATGAGATAATGACAGTAGGTTTTGATACCATCACGTTCCAAGCGCTGCTTGAAAGCTGTAGCAGCAGGCTGACCGTTGTAATGAGTAATCACAACAGAACCCACCATAAAACCACGGTTTTGGAACTCGCCACGAAGACGGAGAACATCCTCATCATAAGTGATACCCAAGTCGGCACGCTTTTTATTCTTCTCAATGTCTGCAGCACTAATCACGATAACAATTTCAATGCTATCGCTGATTTTCTGAAACATACGGAGCTTACTATCTGGCTGGAAACCAGGCAATACGCGACTTGCATGATGGTCATCGAAAAGCTTTCCGCCTAATTCCAGATAGAGCTTTCCGTCAAACTGTGAGATTCTATCCTTGATATGCTCGGATTGAATCTTCAGATACTTCTCGTTATCGAATCCTATCTTCATATTCTTTTTACTGATATAACTAATTCTCTATTGATTGAACAAATCGAGTGCAAAAGTACAAAAAACTATCGAAATATCAAAAAAAAATTGTACCTTTGCACACAAAAAAGTAAAAAACAACAAGAATGATGAACGGAATTTATACAATTCTTCTATTAGTATTGAGCAACATATTCATGACGCTGGCATGGTATGGACATCTCAAACTTCAGCAGACGGGTACAAGTATCCATTGGCCACTCATTGGAGTTATCGCCTTCAGTTGGGCCATAGCCTTCTTTGAATATTGCTGTCAGGTACCCGCCAACCGTATCGGTTTTGTAGATAACGGAGGCCCTTTCAACCTCGTACAGCTCAAGGTCATACAGGAATGCGTTTCTCTCATCATCTTTGCGATTATCGCTAATATCCTCTTTCAGGGGCAAGGTCTGCACTGGAATCATGCTGCTGCATTTATCTGTCTCATCGCTGCAGTTTATTTTGTATTCATGAAATAGAATAATCCACAGATTATCAAGGTATTACAATATATCCATCAAAGGAATACAAAGAGGATAATGAGCGTCATTGAGGAATGTAAATATAGAAATACAACATTAAAAATATAACCGACAATGGAAAAGAAATTACGTACAGCTTCCATCTGTGTACAGGGAGGCTATCAGCCAAAGAATGGTGAGCCTATTGAAGTGCCTATCATTCAGAGTACAACATTTAAGTATGACAATTCTGAAGAGATGGCTATGCTCTTCGATCTTAAGAAAGAAGGATATTTCTATACCCGTCTCCAGAACCCTACCAATGATGCTGTAGCGCAGAAAATAGCACAGCTTGAAGGTGGCGTGGGTGCTGTGCTGACAAGTAGCGGTCAGGCTGCCAACTTCTATGCCGTTTTCAATATCTGCGAAGCTGGCGACCATATCGTGACTTCCAATGAGATTTATGGTGGCACCTTCAATCTCTTCGGTGTAACACTCAAGAAACTCGGCATAGAATGTACATTCGTCAATCCTAACGATAGCGAAGAAGAAATCCAGAAAGCATTCCGTCCTAACACCAAGGTTGTCTTCGGCGAAACCATCAGCAACCCTGGATGTGCCGTTCTTGATATCGAGAAGTTTGCCCGCATCGCCCACAAAAATGGTGTTCCACTGATTGTTGACAACACTTTTGCCACTCCTATCAATTGCCGTCCTTTTGAATGGGGAGCTGACATCGTAACTCATTCTACCACCAAGTATATGGATGGAACTGCATCTCAGGTGGGTGGTGTAGTAGTAGATAGTGGTAACTTCGACTGGATGGCGAATGCAGAAAAGTTCCCTGGTCTTTGCACACCAGATGACAGCTATCACGGTTTGACATACGTAAAAGCATTTGGCAAGATGGGTTATACCACTAAACTTGTAGCCCAACTGATGCGCGATCTCGGTAGTATCCCTGCCCCAATGAACTCATTCATCCTCAACTTAGGTTTGCAGAGTCTGCATCTGCGTATGCGCCAGCACTGTGAGAATGCTCAAAAGGTGGCAGAATTCCTGCACAACGACCCTCGCGTAGCTTGGGTTCATTACAGTGGACTGAAAGACGATACCTATTACGAACTTGCTCAGAAATACATGCCAAATGGTACCTGCGGTGTCATCGCCTTTGGTTTGAAGGGTGACCGTGAAACAGCTATCAAGTTCATGGATTCGCTCGATATGATCAACATCGTGACTCACGTAGCGGATGCCCGCACCTGCGTACTCCATCCAGCCAGTCATACCCACCGCCAATTGACAGATGAGCAGTTGAAAGAAGCTGGCGTAGCTCCAGACTTGATCCGTCTCTCAGTAGGTATTGAAGATGTAGAAGACATCCTCGATGATATCAAGCAGGCTTTGGACAAGATATAATACATAGATAGCCCTCGAACGTAAAAGTAGAGGGCTTTATCATTTATTAAATAAAGGTGTATCAACAGCCAAAAGACTTTTGATACACCTTTTATACGCAACCATACAAAACTTTATCTGCAAAAACACCAACAGTCTGCTAAGTAACGGTGAAAAATAAATTAGTAGAATTTGAGACTCATATTAATATGGTACATTTTTCACTCAAATCGTACCGGTTGTTTTTACCTTCACTAAACATAGCAACATTATTTTCCTTGCAATAATATCCTTTTAGTACAATATTACAAAATCTTTAGCGAAAACATAATATTTCTTTGTGAAAAATATTGTGTTTTGAAAAACTTTTTGTAATTTTGTAGCGGACTTGGTGAAAACCATCTCCAGACATATTAGAAATGATAAGAAGCGTTATGCTTATCTCATAGTCGGGAACGTAGGAAATTCAAGACTTATCAGAGAGATTGCATAGTGGTTCTCACGCATAGCGTGGGCTGCTATTCCCATATCCTCTGATAAAAGGTAATTCCTACGACCTCCGACTTAGAGTGTGGCATAGTCAGTACCACGCTTCACGTTTAATAAAAAGTTCATTCGAAGTGCTGGGATGAGGATGGAGATATTGGCTAATGAGTACCCTTAAACCTATTTATGTTCAATATGCAGAGGAAGCTGTACACGCAAGACATAACAGAAATTTTCAAGTATTAGCGAGTGCTGCCAGTAACCTATACAATCACTTTGTACACAATCCTAAAGATTATATCAATGTAGAGTCACCTTTAGCTGTAGGTTCTATATTTGCATCTTGTCTTGGCTACCAAGAGCCAGATGAAGATATTCAGGAAGTAAGAGCCGAGAATGCCATATATTGTTTGACACAAAGTGTTGAATCCCAGAATGAAGTAAACAGAAATCTATCTGCTGCCTATTTATTCCTTGTTTTTAGTATTTTTCGTAAATATACTTGGCAAAGAATGATGAAACTGTTCGGCGCACCAGAATTATGTATGAATATGCGAGATTGTACATATTTCTCTTTACCAAAGGATGTGCAGGCTTATATTCTTGAATCTGATATGAATACTGACGCAAAGTTTAATTGTGTTCTTTCGTATTTGGAGCAATTGATGTCTGAACATGCAGTTTTATATTTAGATTTAAATGAAGAAAAGAATATCTTTATGACTCAGCTTGCTAAACTACAGGAGTTGAACATAAATAAAGACAGTTTATACTTGAAAACCGGGAAAACGATTCTTGCTTTTCTCTATGAGGACATCAAGTCAGACATTATGCAATACATTAACTATAATAATTAAGGAAAATGAGAAAGTACAACACTCAGGCGGAAATGGATAATATTCCAAACGTCAGCTTTAAGAGAAATGCTATTTGTCAGAACTATATGAGTTATGGAACAACAACAGACATTCAAACATATTTAGAAGAGCAATTAGATGCAAATCCTAAGTTGCTGGCATGGCTGTTTGACGATGCTTCCCTAATAGGAAAGAGCTATTTGTCTTTGTCTTCTGAAAGATATGAAGCCTTCCAAGATTTTTATAATTCTCTAAGTATTTACGACGACTAAAATAAATTGGTAGATTATATGATGTTATGCTATAATAAGGAATGCAACATGCTATATCATGCAAATAGTGCACCAACTGCGGATGTTCTCTTTCATTGCTATGAAGATAAAGGTTTCAAGGAAAGTGAGAACATCTACGTTGGGGAAACAGGCTTTTCCTTTGTAATTAGAAGTAATTTTGGTTATGGAAATGCGTCATACTTGCAGTTTAGAGCTACTTACAACACATGCAAGTTGTATGATTATGAGGCAGGTTACCAAAAAGAAAATTGGTTACCAATCTTTAAGTTTGAACCCAATCCAGACAATTGGGATAAGCTCTTTTGTAAGATAGAAGAAGTTTTTATACAACGAGAATCGTGGAATAGTAACAGCTTAACAAAATTTCTTATTTGGTTTGATTCTGAATTCTCAAATCTTAAAGAAGAGGAGCTAGAAAAGAAGCCAAACTTAATTGTCGGACAAATATCAACTGCATTACATGATGGAATAGCAAGAAGTATGTCTTTTAATCCTATGCTGAAACCTTTGCTCATAAAAATGTGCAAAGTTGGTCTGAAGATTATACGTAAGAAGACTACTGGTGATGGATTTCTGAGACTTTCCGAAGAAAACAGAAAGAAAGGCATGGATACCATATATGATTTTTTGAAAGAAATAAATCATGAATATTTACTATTTGAGTGATTATGAATAGAATTTATAAGAAGAACTTTATTTTTAAAGCTAACCGTTTTGAAGAGTACTCTAATGGAGTATGCACCAATAAAAGTGCCATAAATACAACTATAGTTGCCAAAGTTTTAGATGTCTCCACTTTAGGAATGGGATTGTTGGACGAAGTTCCTGCTAATCTCAACACAAGATTTGGACTTCCAATCTTTGGCATTCAGAATGGAGATATATTGGAAGATAGAATACAATACGGGCGTATCCCAGATTCATTTAGTTGGAATGATCCTAATGAACCTTTGGTGTGTAACATCTTCAACAATTTAACTTGCATCAGATTTGCAATGTTATCACCTCTTAGAATCGTGGAGTTTTATGGACAATTTGTTGATATACAATAATTTAAGCGTATGGATAATTTGCTTTCTAATAATAGTATTGCAAGCCTTCTTCAGCAAAATGGAGAAATGGATGCAGAAGTTAATGTCTATTCCATTACTTTCAAACAAGCAATGACTCTTATAGGTTTTATTCCTTACAATGAATTAGACACTCTTGACTTTTACAAACCTCAAATAAATATAAATAGTGAAGTTATCTTTACTCCATATCGAATAAAATTCCCTATGTTTGAAATGACTTACCCTGTTATGAAGAAGATTCGATTAGCAGAAGAGGGAGAGGAATGTTTGATTCAAAGGAAACTATTTACTCCGTTTGGTAACAAAGGCTTTATTGGCTATTATCATAATGTAGAAAGAGATGACTACCCTGAAGACAAGAGAAAGAAAGTCTTAGAAAATACAACGAGAGATCTGCTTAGACAGGTGAAGGCTTCTCCTTATTATACCCCTAATAGGCTAAGTGTTAATGGGGACGGTCTTCTTGTCTACAATCTATCACCAGAAGAATTTGTGTTGTCAAGGACATTTGGTCGTTATACGGTAATAAGTAATCGTTATTTGTGTTTGTGCGCATATACGAATAGCGTAACAGGACTTCCTTGTTATTCGTTGTTCGACCCTGAGGATATTTACAAAACAGAAGATACACATAAAAAAAATGAATAGCACTAATCGTTATTTTTATGATATAGGTGATACATTCGGCTTTGGCAAACATAGAAATCAGCTTCTGTGTGATGTCATGGCCGATGACCCAACTTATTTAACATGGTGTGTAAATAATATTAACAATTTCGGAATAAGTCTGCAAACGTTAGAGCAAATAAAGTTATTATTTCCAAATTTTCCAATAACAGACACAGTTATGCAACACGTTGGAATGGATTATGAATTTCAAGACACTTCCGATTATGTAGACGATTCTGATTGGCAGGAATGGGAAGAAGAACCAGCTACTTATGAACGATATGGAGGTTCTTATGCGCAAGATGAAATGGGATACTCCGATGATGATATAGATACTATCTTTGATGGCGATCCCAGTGCTTATTGGAATATTGATTAGTTTTTTATTAAATGTAATTATGAATAAATTAGTTTTATTTTTGGGTGTGTTGTTAGGAGTTTGTCTTTGCTCTTGTAGTAGTAATAAGACTGCTTCTAACACAGAAGAGCTGGATACAGTTTGGAACGAAAAGGTACAAAATTCCTTCTATGATTTGAAGTTAGGAACTCCAGCAAGTGTAGAACAAATAGTTAATTCTTTGGAAAAACAGGGATTCTATTTTGTAAAAGAATATAGTACAGATGAATTGTTGCATTTTGGATTTCGCCAAAGCCAATATTTTACATTTGGAGGGCTCTCATGGGAAATGTTGGATATATACAGAAAAGGTGATGTCCTACAAGCTGTAGCTTTTAAGAATTGCAGTCTTGATAAAGCAGAATCTATCCAAGACTACAACAATATAAAGAATGCAATAGAGAATAAGTATTTACCAACATCAGTACAACCAAAGGATACAACAACTTATGAAAAAACTCTTTATTTCGGAAGGAATAACGTCGGAGCAACGATTTCTTGCTACAGATATGAAACAGTGTCAAAGAAAATAATGATAGGTACTACCCTAACTTATTGGACAATGAAAAATATAAAACCTGCTAATGATGAACTATAATGTAGTTTTGCGAAAACCGAAAACAAAAGCAGCCCATGAAGAAGTCACGAAAAATCATCAAGCGAATAGCATATTGTTTCCTGGCAATAGCTATTCTCTTGAACCTCATTTGGAACTCAATCACATGCCTCAATGTCGAACCTGCATGTGAGTACATTAACTCCCATGCACTTGAGAAAAGTCATGGGAGGGCAGCATGGCACGTTTTGGGAGCATTGAATGCTGGAGGCAAGGATATGATTCTTGTACCAGCTTGGGCGTATAAGTACTACTTGTATATCTCGGATTTCGACTATGTGGAAGATTATACGCACTACGTTCCTGAGAAAGGTGACATTGTAGTCTTCCCTATGACATGGAAGCATCCTTTAGGACACATTGCCATTTGGAATGGAAAGCATTGGGTATCTGACTACAAACAGAAAAGCATCTACATTGATGAGGACTATAAAGGTGTGAAATACATTGTCTATCGAAATGTGTTTAAATAATGATGAAGAAGATACTATAGTGGGAAACTTCACAAGCAAAGGAATAGACACTTTGCATGTGGAAGAAGTAATGCCGATTCTTTTGATTACCACAACATCAAATACTTAATGGTATCTTCAAACAATTATATACCTGTAATCGAACTTTATGGTATTTTTCAAGCTCCGCTAAAATTGGTAAATGAGGGGAGCCTTGGACAGGAACGGAACCTACGAAGTGGTTACCTACAAACTCGGTACAATAGCCAATGGCGACAAGACAGAAGCAATTATTGGGAGTATTCTTGAATATCTTTGCACAAAAATACAAAGGAAAGTGAATCATGGTAAAATGTTTAACATATCTTTTGAAGAGTTTCTTGTTCTTTCGGAAAATTATCCTTATTTTTGCAGAACAATATAAAAAAGGTGTAAAAATATGGTAGAGAATCAATCAACGAGCATTCGAAAATATCCCAAGCGCATCCCTTACGGCATGATGAACTTCAAAGCCGTCATCGAGGATGACTGCTATTATGTCGACAAGACTCCATTCGTGGAGAAAATTGAAAGAGCCAACAAGTTCTTCTTCTACCTCCACCCTCGCCGATTCGGCAAAAGCCTTACTCTCTCCATGCTTGAGCATTACTACGATATCAATCGAGCAAACATCTTCGACAAGCTCTTCGGGCATCTCTACATCGGTCAACATCCCACACCCGAGCACAACAAATATCTTGTCATCAAGCTCAACTTTGCAATAGTAAATGCAGAACTAAATGACTATAAAAAGGGATTAGACGACCATTGTCGCATAGCCTTTAATTTTTTCTGCGATGTATATGCGCAATATTTACCGAAAGGCATCAAAGAAGGTATGAACCAACTGGATGGTGCGGTCAAGCAACTGAACTTTCTGTGCCGTGAATGCGAGAAGACCAATGCCAAGGTGTTCCTCTTCATCGACGAATACGACCATTTCACCAATAAGATTCTTGCTGAGCCCAACTGTCTGGACAAATATCGCAAAGAGACTCATGGCGAGGGATACTTGCGCACTTTCTTCGACACGATCAAGGCTGGTACGGATTCTACCATCGCCCGTGTATTCGTGACAGGAGTCAGCCCTGTCACATTAGACGACCTGACCAGTGGATTCAACATCGGCACCAACTACACTCTGAGTGCCCAATTCAATGAACTGACGGGATTCACGGAGAAAGAAGTGCGTGACATGCTCGAATACTACTCCACCCAATATGAGTTCAACCATACCATCGATGAGTTGATAACCATCATGAAGCCATGGTACGACAACTATTGCTTTGCACTCAAGAAGTACGGCAAAGTGACGATGTACAACTCCAACATGGTGCTTTACTTCATCGACAATTATGTGAACAATGATTGTGAGGTGCCCGACCACATGATAGACGAAAACATCCGTACCGACTACAACAAGCTCCGCATGCTCATCCGCAGAGACAAGGAGTTTGCCCACGATGCCTCTATCATCCAGCAACTGGTGCAGCAAGGTTACATCACAGGCGAACTCAAGTCGGGATTTCCTGCCGAGCTGATAGGCAATCCCGACAATTTCGTCAGCCTATTGTTTTACTTCGGAATGATCACCATCAACGGAACGCTTGAAGGAAAGACCAAATTTATCATTCCAAACGAGGTCGTGCGCGAGCAGCTATTTACTTATCTGCTCGATACCTACAAAGAAAACGACCTCTCATTCGACAGCTACGAAAAGAATGAGTTGGCAAGCAATCTTGCTTATGATGGCAAATGGAAGGCATACTTCCAGTACATTGCCGACAGCCTGCATAAATACGCCTCCCAACGAGACCATCAGAAAGGGGAGTATTTTGTGCATGGCTTCACGCTTGCCATGACTTGCCAAAATCAGTACTATCGCCCTATCTCCGAAAAAGATACTCAGGAAGGATATGCAGACATCTTCCTATGTCCGCTGCTCGACATCTATAGCGACATGACCCACTCTTATATTGTGGAACTCAAGTACGCCAAATCGAAAGATACTGACGCACACATCCAACAGCTTTTCAAAGAAGCCGAGGTTCAAGTGAACCGCTACGCTCAAAGCGAAGTGGTCACTTCCGCCGTGAAGACCACCCAACTTCACAAGATTGTCGTCATTTACAGAGGTACTGAGATGGTGGTGTGCGAAGAAGTTAATAATCAATAACTCCCATTTACATTTTCTCTCTTCACCCAGCCATATTCAAATAGGAATAAGCGCTATTCAAGTTGAGAACAAACGCTATTGTTGTTAAGAAAAAACTCTAATAAAATTAAATACAATGATTAAAGCAATGATTTTAGCTGCAGCTGCACTCACGATGAGTACCACTACAGTTGATGCACAAACTATGATTCAAAAGAATGAGATCAAGGTAGAAAACCACCTGATGACTCCTGAGGCTCTCTGGGCTATGGGACGCATCGGTGGCGCCGAAGCTTCGCCTAACGGCAAGCAGGTGGTGTACCAGGTGGGTTATTACAGTGTGAAGGAAAACAAGGGCCACCAGATGTTATTCGTCATGGATGCCAACGGTAAGAACCAAAAAGCACTCACCACTGATGCCAAAAGCGAAAGTGATGCTGCCTGGATAGCCGGTGGACAAAAGATTGCTTTTCTCCGGGAGGGACAGCTCTGGAGCATGAACCCAGACGGAACCGATCGCAAGCAGTTGACCAACGATAAGTTAGGCATCGAGGGATTCAAATTCTCTCCAGACGGTAAGAAGGTCATCCTCATCAAGGAGTTGCCTTATCATGGCACCATCAAGGAGAATCCTTCAGACCTGCCACTCGCCACTGGTCGTCTAGTAACAGACATGAACTATCGCCACTGGGATCACTACGTGGAGAGCATATTGCACCCTTTTGTTGCTGATGTCACAGAAAACGGCACCATCAACGAGGGAGAAGATATTCTGAAAGGTGAACCATTCGAATGTCCTATGGCACCATTCGGCGGTATCGAGCAGTTGGCCTGGAGCCCTGATTCAAAGACTATCGCCTATACCTGTCGCAAGAAAGAGGGCGTTCAGTATGCCATCTCTACCGACTCTGATATCTACTTATATAACATAGGTACGCGCGAGACCAAGAATCTCTGCAAGGAGGCTGGTTATGTAGAGCCAAAGATTGATGCAACCAAGAGCATGAAGAATCAGGCTGTCAATGCTCCTGAAAATCTGAAAAACAATCCTGGTTACGATACCAATCCACAATTCTCTGCTGATGGTAAGTACATTGCATGGCAGAGCATGGCACGCAATGGTTATGAAAGCGACCGCAACCGTCTCTGCGTTTACGAACTGGCTACAGGTAAGAAAAACTATGTATCAGACAAGTTTGACTCCAACGTAGAAGGATTCGTATGGAACAAGGACAACAAGAGCCTTACTTTCATCGGTGTTTGGCACGGAACCCTGAACCTCTATCAGGCCAACTTCAAGGGCGAAGTTAAACAGATCACCAACGACTGGGCTGATTATGGTAGCGTAGCTTTGGCAAATAATGGCAACAAGATTCTCGCTACCCGTGCAAGCATGAGTCATCCTACCGATATCTATATCGTTACCCCTGGTAAGGATGCCAAAGGTACTAAGGTAGAACAGATTTCTCATGAGAACGACCATATTCTGAACCAGTTGAACCTCGGAAAGTGCGAACAGCGTTGGGTAAAGACTACAGATGGTAAGCAGATGCTGGTATGGATTATGTTGCCATCCAATTTTGATGCCACCAAGAAATACCCTACCCTTCTCTTCTGCGAAGGCGGTCCTCAGAGTCCTGTAAGTCAATTCTGGAGCTATCGCTGGAATATTCAGATCATGGCTGCCAACGGTTATGTAGTGGTATTACCTAATCGCCGTGGTCTTCCAGGTTTCGGTAGTGAATGGAACGAGGAAGTCTCTGGCGACTGGACCGGTCAGTGTATGAACGACTATCTCTCTGCTATCGATGATGCAGCAGCCAATCTGCCATACGTAGATAAGGATCGCTTAGGTTGCGTCGGTGCAAGTTTCGGTGGTTTCTCTGTTTACTATCTCGCCGGCCATCACAACAAGCGTTTCAAGGCTTTTCTGGCTCACGATGGTGCTTTCAACCTGGAGAGCATGTACACAGACACAGAGGAGGCATGGTTCTCTAACTGGGAATATGAGGATGCTTATTGGAATAAGGACCTGAGTGGAAATGCCAAGAAGACTTACGAGAACAGTCCTCACAAGTTTGTTGATAAATGGGATACTCCTATCCTCTGTATTCATGGAGAGAAAGACTATCGCATCAATGCCAATCAAGGTATGGGAGCATTCAACGCTGCCCGTATGCGCGGTATTCCTGCAGAACTTCTCATCTATCCTGACGAGAATCACTGGGTTTTGAAACCACAGAATGGTGTTCTTTGGCAGAGAACATTCTTCAACTGGCTTGATAAATGGTTAAAGAAATAAATCCTTTAGTTTTTTAAAAGCTAAAATCTCAAAAAAACAGGGAATCCTCTTTCACGGGGATTCCTTTTCTTCTTAATCACAATCTTACTTGTATGAAAAAGCTATTACTATATTTGACCTTGACTATATTCTTCGGACATGGAGCCTATGCCCAAAGAGCGTGTCTATCCAAACTTTCTCCTATGCTCCGACACTATGTTTTGGAGGAACGCGAGAAAGAAAAACAAACCGTCAATCTTGCCAAAATACATGATGTCAAAGCAAAGAAAACAATAACAGGCATCCCCTCTCCCATGACTACTGCTTTTATCAAAATGTCGGGAGATGGAAAAGAAGTGCTACGCCTGCATGGTGGCAAGGTTTGGGCCAGATATGGTAATATATACATCGCTACGATTCCGCTGAACTCTGTATCCCGTCTATCATCATTACCAGAGATACAACGCATCGAAGCCAACATGAACCCGAAATGTACTTTAGATTCTGTCATCATTCAGACCAATGCTTTACCCGTATATGAAGGTAGGAATTTGCCACAGGTCTATACAGGAAAAGGCGTAGTAATGGGCATTATGGATATCGGTTTCGACTTTACAAATCCGAATTTCTACAACCCACAGATGACAGATTATCGCATCAAGGCTTTTTGGGATCAGATATCTTCAGACACCTTACAGAGTACATTGCCTGTAGGCCGCGAATATATCGGAAAAGAACATCTGCTTGCATTAGGATGTTCGAGAGATGGATATGATAATTCACATGGTACACATACCTTGGGAATAGCAGCAGGAAGCGGATGTGAAGGAGTGGCTTCAGATATTCCTGGCAAATACCACGGCATGGCATACGAAAGCGATATTTGTCTGGTAGCAAATGCGACATCCGAAAATGCTGCATTGATTGATTCTTCCCAAACTTATAAATTTACTTATGCCATGGATGCCTTAGGATTCAAGTATATATTCGATTATGCGGATCAGGTAGGTAAACCATGCGTCATCTCATTTAGCGAAGGAGCTGGACAGGATTTTGATGGAACAGACTTGCTATATGGCGAGATTTTAGATAGTCTGACTCGCATTCCAGGTCATGTATTGGTATCTTCAGCCGGCAACAATGGTCAACAATATTACTATATGCATAAGCCATTGGAAAAAGAAAGTGCGGGCTGTTTTGTGAATAGTGCCAAACCATACGTCTATCACATCGCCAAATCATCTCAGCCATTTACTTTGCGCACCACCATTTATGAAGAAAGGACGCATCCTCATATCTTTAATGTGAATACCGAGCAGATTTTAGCTACTGCCGACTCTACCCTGATTGACACAGTAGAGGTGGCTGGAAAAAGGTATGTCATGATGATGGGGGCATACCCTTCCTGTTATCAGAAAGAAGAAATATGCTATGACTGGATGGTGAAAGCCTTAGACGAAAAAAATGTGGGTTTAACCAACTATATGGCTTATCAGGTAATGGGCAAAGACGCAGACGTTCAAGTATATCATGGTTCGGGCAATATGTATATCTGCTCTGTAGATCCGTCACTTGCAGACTGCGAGAAGTCGCATAGCATCAATTCCCCTTCATCTTACCCGAGTGTAATCTGCGTAGGTGCCACCATCAACCATACCGGCTATACGGATATAGAGGGAAAATATAAGCAGTCTGAAACACTGTCCATCGGAGCACTTGGAGCCTATTCATCAATAGGACCAACCTTCGATGAACGAATCAAACCAGATGTAATTGCTCCGGGCAGTACGGTCATTTCATCCTATAACTCATTCTATGAAGTATGTCATCCCGACAACTGGGACAGGGACACCCGCATTTCCAGTTATACCTATCAGGGAAGAAATTATTTTTGGCATTCCAATAGTGGTACCTCTATGGCTTCTCCGGTTGTGGGCGGAGCAATTGCCCTATGGTTAGAAGCCAATCCGAGTCTAAACAGTCAGGATGTTTTGGATATTATCAAGAAGACGAGCATTCCTTTAGACAAAGAACAAGATATACCAAACAACCTCTGGGGTTACGGAAAACTGAATGTTTACCGAGGACTATTGGCTGCTTTGAACCTGGACGGAATATCAGATATCAGTAATTATCTACCTCAAAAAGCTCAAATCGGTATGGACAGGAACAAGATATGCATCAATCTCACAGAAAAAGCCACTCAAGATTTTAGGGTTTCTGTCTATAACTTATCTGGAATAAGAATGAAAGTGGAAAAGATGCAATCAGGAGAAATGGAATATCTATGTGACATATCAGAATTACCTGCGGGCATATATATCATACAACTATCTGGTTATCAAGCTATTCAAGGATCATCACTGATACGAAAAAAGTAATTTCCAACCATCATTATAAATAGGTATTTGGATAAAACCCCCATTTTTAGGTATTGCAGCAATCGAAAAAACTTCGTACCTTTGCAATCGTTAAAAGCAGAGGCTTAACCTATAAGTGATAATGTTTCATGCAGATGAATGATTGAACCTTATAGCTGATTTGAAACTTTTAGATGGATTAGTTAAGTTAGATAATAATAATATCGAATCTTGTTCGCTAATTAAATAAAATTCATAATGTTTTTGTATAATAAGCAAGAGGGAGTCCGTGAGGATTCCCTTTTTTGTTTTCTATTGAGATCTATCGAGTTTGAATATAATCAATTTGAAAACAATTAGATTGGAAACAATCATTTTGAAGACAAAAAAAACTGTGTGCCAAAAAGCTGACACACAGTTTCTCAAAATTATCTCTCTCTTATTATAATAATTTCTTCTTTTGTTTCAAGAATCATTACTTGATGAGACCACGATTCTTGAGAGTTGCATTGAGCAACATCAAATACTTGCGATACTGCTTCTCAGAAAGAATAGTATGCATGTATTTCAAATCCTTATTAACAGCCTTACCTACCATTGCATCACGCTCCTCAACTGGAGCAATAGCAGCATTCATCATCTCTGCTGTGAAGTTCTTATGAACATCTGCTACAGCCTCAACCTGATCAATGTTAAGAGACAAAGCATCAGCCAAAGGACCCATCTTGATATTCATGTTGTAAGCAGCTGTTGCTGCTGTTGCACTTGCGTTCTCATCTGCTGCAAAAGTAGTTGTCATACTCAACAATGCTACTGCCAAAACTACTAACTTTTTCATAATCTTTTTACCTTTCTTTACTTTGTGAGCCTACCAATTGTGTTAATGATTGGCATTTCCTTACCCGAAGGATTAGCTCGTTTTACATTATCCTAAATTTTTTGTCTTTTTCTTTTTGACGATGCAAAGATACGAACTTTCCACTGTACTCGCAAACATTTTATTAAAAAAGTTGCCAAAACCCTTTCTTTTTTGATTTAAATCAAAGAACCATCCTCTTTTTTCTAACATATCGTAGCTTTTATTACACTTTTTGTTTAAATATGTAAGAAAACAGTATATCTATACAGAATCTTATAAAATAAAGCCTTTTTTATTGTGTTTATAAAATTAGAAACAAAAAATATGGAGTGACTACTATTTCAGTTTTATGAAATTGATAGTGACTACCTTTTTAGTTTATAAAGTAAAAAAGAGTCTACTGAAATCAGGAAAGTCAAATTTTGCTGCAAAATTAATCATTTTTCCTGAACTGACAAGGATTTTATGTACTT
>ENA-OPCG01000285-OPCG01000285.1-human-gut-metagenome-genome-assembly--contig:-NODE-285-length-23365-cov-7.307207_pt1 | contig 23365 bp, 19 predicted proteins | sample MGYA00241248_ERZ501476 | MGnify/ENA primary metagenome ERZ501476 (study PRJEB25962, sample SAMEA2042629) | human gut metagenome | biome: human gut; feature: human-associated habitat; material: faeces... | reverse complement strand
ACAAGTTGAGATAATAACAAAGATGATATTTGAACTTTGTTATATAGAAGTAATATAATAAGATAGGCTGCGGTTCGGATATTCAAAACGAAAGTTTTAGGACTTTCGTTTTGCATTTCGCTCACCTTGCACTATCTTTGCAGAGGTTATTACAGATTTTTATGAAGAATGAACAATTAAAGCCCGACTATATATTTGAAACAAGTTGGGAAGTTTGTAATAAGGTGGGCGGCATCTATACGGTGCTCTCATCGCGTGCCAAGACACTTATGTCTGTTTATCAGGACAAACTCGTGTTTATCGGTCCTGATTTGAAGCAACCTACGGCTAATGTTGATTTTTGTGAAGATGAAGGGTTGTTGCCAACATGGAAGAAAGCGGCAGCAGACTTAGGACTAAAATGTAGAATTGGCCGTTGGAATGTACCGGGCAAGCCTGTGGCTGTGCTCGTTGATTTTGCCCCCCTTTTTGAAATTAAAGATGAGATCTATGCCGAGGCATGGGATCTCTTTCGCGTTGACTCACTCCACGCCTATGGCGACTATGATGAGGCATCGATGTTTTCGTATGCAGCCGGTCGCTTTGTTGAGGCCGTGGTGTCGCTCTGCCTGACTCCCGCCGACAAGGTGGTGTACCAGGCACACGAATGGATGTCGGGACTGGGTATGCTTTTCCTTAAAAAACACATGCCCCGCGTGGCAACCATATTTACAACCCATGCCACCAGCATAGGTCGCTCTATATGCGGTAACGACAAGCAGCTGTATGCTTACTTCGATGGCTACAACGGCGACCAAATGGCGCAAGAACTGCACATGGAGGCCAAACATAGCATTGAAAAGCAAAGCGCATGGCATGCCGACTGCTTTACAACCGTGAGCCGCTTTACCGACCGCGAGTGCAAGCAGTTGCTCGACAAGCCAGTAGATGTGGTGCTGCCAAATGGCTTTGAAAACGATTTCGTGCCACAAGGCGCGCAATTTACCAAGGTGCGCAAACAGGCCCGTCGCTGCATACTCGATGTGGCTTCGGCACTCACAGGCAGCGCGCTGCCCGATGATACGCTGATTGTTTCGACCAGCGGACGCAATGACTACCGCTGCAAGGGCTTTGACGTATTTCTGGAGTCGATGGCCGAACTCCGTGCACAGCTTAACGACATACCGGGCAAGCAGCAGGTGCTGGCCTTGATAGAGGTGCCGTGCTGGCTCGAGGGACCGCGCGCCGACCTGCAAGAAGCCCTGCTGAAGGGTAAACTCGGCCAGGCCGCGCCACTGCCCAACCCCTTTATCACGCATGACTTGCATAACCTGGACGAGGACCGCATAGTAGCCACTATCCGCCATTTGGGCATTGAAAACCGTCCCGAAGACAAGGTAAAGGTGATACTCGTGCCTTGCTATCTTGAGGGTAATGATGGCATATTCAATATGCCTTATTATCACCTGCTTGCAGCCAACGACTTGGCGCTTTACCCCTCATACTATGAGCCGTGGGGTTATACGCCGCTTGAGAGTTGTGCCTTCCACACCCCATGTGTAACCACTGACCTCAGTGGCTTTGGCCAATGGGTGGACGAGGTGCTTGGCCATGAGGGCACATTGAACGATGGCGTGCATGTGATACATCGCGATGACAGCAACTACTTTGAGGTGGCACACCAGATGTGCGAAACTGTCAAACAACTGCTTGGCACCCCCGTGCGCAAGCGTACCGCCACACGCAACAAGGCGGCTGCCTTGGCCGACAAGGCGCAGTGGAAACACTTTATCAAGTACTATTACGAAGCATACCACTTTGCTTTGTCGAGAGTAGAATTATCAACTAATGAAAATTGACTAACTATCATATTATGAACATCAAAATTAGCAACGCTAACCAACCTTCATGGAAGGTGATCAACGTGAAAAGCCACATTCCTGAGGCTCTGAAGAAGTTGGACGAACTGGCCCATAACCTTTGGTGGTCTTGGAACATAGAAGCCATGCAGCTTTTTGCCAGTCTTGACGAAGACCTTTGGAAGAAGGTTAACAAGAACCCTATCGACCTGCTCCGCAGCATCGATTATGACCGTCTGATCGAATTGTCAAAAGATGGCGAAACCATTGCCCGCATGGACAAGGTGTATGGCGACTTCCGTAAGTACATGGACGTAAAGCCCGATGCCAAGCGCGCTTCGGTAGCTTACTTCTGCATGGAGTATGGTTTGAACCATGTGCTCAAAATCTATTCAGGTGGTCTTGGCGTCTTGGCTGGTGACTATTTGAAGGAGGCTTCGGATAGCAATGTCGATCTGGTGGCCGTAGGTTTCCTTTACCGTTATGGCTACTTTACACAGAGCCTCTCAATGGACGGTCAGCAAATTGCCAACTACGAGGCTCAGGACTTTGACCGCCTGCCCATCGAGCGCGTGCTCGACAAGGATGGCAATCAGGTGATTGTTAACGTGCCTTATCCCAACTTTATGGTGCACGCCGCACTTTGGGTGGCTAACGTGGGACGTATCAAGCTTTATTTGCTCGATACCGACAACGATATGAACTCAGAGTTCGACCGCCGCATCACACACTCACTCTATGGTGGCGATTGGGAAAACCGTATCAAGCAAGAGTATTTGCTCGGTATTGGTGGTATGTTGGCCCTCAAGCAGTTGGGCATCAAGAAGGATATTTACCACTGCAACGAAGGTCACGCCGCATTGTGCAACGTGCAGCGCCTGGCCGAATATGTTGAGAGCGGCATGACATTTGACGAGGCTCTCGAATTGGTTCGCGCCTCTTCACTCTACACCGTTCACACCCCCGTGCCCGCAGGTCACGACTATTTTGACGAAGGCTTGTTCAACAAGTACATGAACCAGTTCCCCGCACGCCTTGGCATTTCGTGGGACGAGTTTATGGGACTTGGCCGCACCAATCCTGACGATAAGGGTGAGAAGTTCTGTATGTCAACCTTCCTTTGCAAGACTTGCCAGGAGGTTAATGGTGTAAGTTGGCTCCACGGCCGTGTAAGCCAGCAGATGTTCAAGGACATTTGGCCTGGCTATCTGCCCAGCTATACACACCCCAATCATACCGAACGCAGCCACGACGAGTGGTTCAAGATCTACAATCCGCATCCTGAGGAGAGCCACGTGGGCTATGTGACCAATGGTGTGCACTTCCCCACATGGTGTGCCAAGGAATGGCAGGCCGTATATGCCAAGTATCTGGGTAAGGATTACATCTACGACCAGAGCAACAGCAAGATTTGGGAGAAGATTTACAATGTGCCCGATGAGGTTATCTGGAACACCCGTGTACTGCTGAAGAACAAGCTCATTGACTATATCCGTGCCCGTTTCCGCGAGAACTGGCTGCGCAACCAAGGTGACCCCTCATTGGTGGTAAGCTTGCTCGACAAGATTAACCCCAATGCGTTGCTCATTGGTTTTGCACGCCGCTTTGCTACATACAAGCGTGCTCACTTGCTCTTCTCAGACCTCGACCGTCTGTCTAAGATCGTCAACAACCCCGACTACCCTGTGCAGTTCCTCTTTGCTGGTAAGGCACACCCCGCCGATGGCGCCGGTCAGGGTTTGATAAAGAAGATCTACGACATCTCGCAGCGTCCTGAGTTTATGGGTAAGATTCTCTTCCTCGACAACTACGACATGCAGTTGGCACGCCGCCTTGTGTCGGGTGTAGATATCTGGATGAATACACCGACCCGTCCGCTCGAGGCCAGTGGTACATCAGGCGAAAAGGCCTTGATGAATGGTGTGATTAACCTCAGTGTGCTCGATGGCTGGTGGTACGAAGGCTACCGCGAGGGTGCAGGTTGGGCACTTACCGACCGTCGCACATACGAGAACCAGGAGCACCAGGACAAGCTCGATGCTTCAACCATCTACTCTATGCTTGAGCAGGAGATTATTCCGCTTTACTACGCACGCAACCGCAAGGGCTATTCTGAAAACTGGGTGCGCACGGTGAAGAACTCTATCGCTTGCATTGCACCGCAGTACACCATGAAGCGCCAGCTCGACGACTACTACGACCGCTTCTACAACCCCGAGGCTGCTCGTTTCAAAACTTTGACCGCTCACGACAACCAGCTGGCTAAGGACATTGCCTCATGGAAGGAAAGCGTGGCACAGCGTTGGGACAACATTCGCGTGGTAAGCAGCGAACGCAGCGAAAACTTGCAGAATGGCGCACTTGTCAGCGGCAAGGAATTCTCTGTTAAGCATGTGATTGACGAACAGGGGCTTGACGATGCTATCGGCGTAGATCTCGTGATTATGTCGGGTGCCGAGGGTAGCGAGGAGATTTACACTGTAATGCCTATGAATGTTGTAGGTCGTGAGGGCAATCTCTATACCTTCGAACTGACTTCGAGCGTTGACCTTGCCGGTTCATACAAGGTGGCTTACCGCATGTATCCTAAGAACAAGAACCTGCCCAACCGTCAGGACTTCTGCTATGTGCGCTGGTTCATCTAATACACTTATTTGTAAATAAAACTTTGGCCACTCCCTTAAAGTTCGCTTTGGGAAGTGGCCTTTGTAAAATCATACTGTTACAATGAAATTTCTGAAACACGTTTTGTTGGCGCTTGTGCTGCTGTTGTCTGCCCCAACGGCCATGAATGCACAAGGCAAGTTTGTAGTGCCCGTTACGGGTCGTAAGGTAAGGTTGTGGGTTAGTGACGAACAGGTGCTCAGTTTGAGTGCACAAGAGTATCAGAGCTACTTGAAAACAGCCAAGATATCGACCAATGCAGCCAACACTGCCATGGTGCAAAAGGTGGGCAAGCGTCTTGCCACAGCAGTCGAAACCTATCTGCGCAACAACAACCGCCTCGATGCGATACAGAACTACAGTTGGGAGTTTAACCTGGTGCAGGACAACTCGGCCAATGCGTTTTGTATGCCGGGTGGCAAAATTGTTGTGTATGAGGGCTTGCTGCCTGTAACGCAGAGCGAAGACGCCCTTGCCATTGTGCTCGGCCACGAAATAGCGCATGCGGTGGCCAAGCACTCGGCCGAACAACTCAGCACGCAGGTAAAGCAGCAAGCTGGTGCCAAACTGCTCGGTGCGGTGTTGGGTGCCACAGGGGTGAGCAATACAACTTCGTTGCTCACACAGACGGCCTTTTCGTTAGGTTCGAAGCTTGGTAGCCTTAAATATTCGCGTGACAACGAGAGCGAGGCCGACTACATGGGACTTATTTTTGCCGCTATGGCAGGTTACGACCCCGGTGTGGCTGTCAGCTTTTGGCAGCGTATGGCAAGCAGCTCTACTAACAGCCGTTTGGCTTTTTTGAGTGATCACCCTTCAGATGCCAAGCGTATTGCCAGCATTCAGAAGTGGTTGCCTACTGCCTTGAAGTATTACACGCCGGTAAAGACTACCGAGACGACTACCAAAAAGGCTACAAAGCAGAAGAAGTCTGCAAAGAAGAGTGGTACGAAGAAGAAAACGACGGCTAAGAAGAGTAGCAAGAAAAAGAAGTGATTTTGCTTTATTCCCTAATAATTGCGGTCAGGTAAAACGTCATAATCCGAACAGTCTCAAGTACCAAACGCAAGCATAAAACGCTGCTGCAAAACGCTACTGCAAATCGCTACTGCAAAACGCTACTGCAAAACGCTGCTACAAAACGCAAGCATAAGACGCTACCACTAATGGGGGCGACGCGTCCCGCGTCGGGCGAGGAGAGAGAAGTCTGCATTTACTAAGCTCTGTTTAGAGTTGCTTATTGCTTTCTTTTTTCCCGACGCGAGACGCGTCGCCCCCATTAGAGGTAGCGTTTTGTGTTAGCGTTTTGTGTTAGCGCCTTGTGTTAGCGTTTTGTGTTAGCGTTTTGTGTTAGCGTTTTGTGCTTGCGCTTTATGGTAGCATTTTATTGTAGCGTTCGGTACTAACACTTTGCGCTTGAGACTGTTCGGATATTCACGATTTCCTGGACAGCAATATTTACTTACCTATTTCTTCAGAGAACGAGCCGTCGCTATTGTACCATTTACCTTTATAGGGATTGCCCTCTTTGAATGTGCCTGTGAAGTATGAACCATCCTTCAAGGTGTAGGTGCCTTGCTCATAGTAGCCATTGTTGAAGGTACCTTTATACGTATCGCCATTATCAAACTTCAGCCTGGCATCGCCCGTTTGGTCGTTGCACAAGCCATTGGTAAAGTGACCTGAATAGGTGGCGGCAGGAATGCTGCCATATTTTTCAAATTTGGCCGTGCCAAAGCCCTGCGGCAGTGCACCAATCGTATCGGCTATGCTGCCGGTATAGGCATAGTTGCGCATGTTCTTCGGACCAGCGTTTACTGACACCATCAGATTGGTTACCGATTTCTGCACCACTTCTGCTGCCACACTGTCACTGTCAACAGCCACCGATGCGTCTTGGGCCTCACTTCGGTCGTGCCACATGCCGTAACCAAATGCTCCCACAATGACGAGGGCCAGAATACTGCCTATGATGACGGCTTGGTTTGATTTGCCTTTGCGCTCTGTTGTAGGTGTTGTATTGCGACCGTTGGCTTGTGTGGAGGTCTTGGTACTTTTGTCGCCTTTCAAAATGGTGTCGCCATCATCATCGGCCGTCTTGGCATCAGACTTTGAAGGTTGCGGCTTGGATTGCGGTTTGGGTTGCGGCTTTGTAGGCGTTTCGGCCAGGAACTGTTTGACGTCGGCCACGCATTGCGGACGCATTTTGCGGTTCGGTTTCATAAGCCATTTGATGAGGTCGGCAGTCTTTTTGCTCACGGCGGCAGGCAATTTCAGAGCCTCTGTGGCGTCCTCGTCAATGTCTGATGGCGAGGGCGGTTGTTGCAGTGTGAGCAAGTGGTAAAGTGTGGCACCGAGCGCGTAGAGATCTGTCCACGGACCAAACTTTTCGATGTTCTGTTCCATTTGTTCGGACGGGGCATAACCAGGAGTGCAAGCCAGGGCCGATGAAGTGGAGAGGGAGTTGCCGTCGGCATTGCGCAACTGTTTGCTCGCACCAAAGTCAATGAGTTGCACGTTGTCTTTGTCGTCAACCATGATGTTGGCAGGCTTGAGGTCGAGGTGCCAAATACCCTCGTTGTGAACCGTTTCGAGGGCATCAAGCACTTGACTCAGAATGGACAGCACTTCGGCCTCTGTCATTGGCTGGTGGGTGCGTTTGAGACGGGTAGACAGACTTTCGCCTTCGATAAAGTCCATCACATAATAGGTGGTGCCGTTCTCGTCGAACAAGTCGTGCACCCGTACAATGTGCTTGTTTTCGAGTTTGCGCAGGCGGCGTGCCTCCTTGCGGAACTTTTCGCGTTGTGCATTGAATGTGCGCTGGTTCTCGGTAAGGCTGATGGAAATGTCGGTTGCATTGTCCATGCGGCCGCACACGCCTTTAATAAAGAGTTCCTTGATGGCAACTCTTTCGTCAAAGGCAGTGTCGATGGCCATGTAGGTATTGCCAAAGCCGCCCGATGCCAGGTATTTTTCTATACGGTATTTGCCATTGGCAAGTGTGGTGCCAATGGCAAGCAACCCCTCGCGGGGGGTGGAATTGTCGGTCATAGTATGGTGCGTCTGTATTTATTTAGTGGGTTGACTGTTTTGTTGACGGGGGGAACGGGGTGACGAGTTAACGGGTAAGTTAGTCGTGTCTTTTATGTCCCTTGTCTTTTTGTTTTTGACACAATATAAGTTGTGCAGAACAAACTTACCTGTCAACCAGTTAACGGATTTATTTATGATGTCGTGTGATGGTGCCTTGTGTGGCATCAGAGTCGTTGCTGTCGGTTGGTTCGGTGGTTTGTTCCACCTTTTGTTCCACCTTTTGGGGCATGGTGGCAGCCGGTGCGTCGGTAGTTTGTTGGGGCTTGTGCCAAAGCATATAGCCTGCGCCGAAACAGAGCAAGATGATGCACACTAATATGGCTACTAAAGGCCAAGTGTGTTTGGTAGGAGCAGAAGGCTGCTTTGCTGGTTGCGCGTTGGGGGTGAAGCGTTCCTCGTCTGTTTCGGGTTGGTGGGCGGGTTGCAACTTCGTATGTTCAACCTTTTCAACCTCAAACGCCCAACACGAGTGGTTGTCGCGTGTACCGCGTGTGCGACACGTCTGTTTGAGTGCGTCGATGCGTTGGCCAAGTGGCTGGTTGGCAAGCATTATTTGTTGCAAATCATTGTTGTCGAGCTGTTCGACAATGCCGTCGCAGCAGAGCATGAATACATCGCCAGGTGCCACATTGCAGTAGGGTATGACTTTGAACGTGGCCTTGGACATGGTAGGCTGATGAGGTTGCACAGCCCTTGTGATGACGTTGCGTTGTGGACAGGTGCGTGCCTCGGCTTCGGTCAGCTCGCCCGCCGCTATCAAGTCGTTGACAAGCGAGTGGTCGCGTGTTTGGTATACCACGCCCTTGCCTTGTCTGAATTGGTAAATGCGGCTGTCGCCAATGTGCGCCAACAGTATGCCATCGGTGCAAATGGCCAGGAATGTAAGCGTGGTGCCCATTGTGGCCTTGCCTCCACTGCTGTCGTCAAACTGTTTGTCGAGTGTGTCAAGTTGACGATAGGCTTCGGCTAACCCCTCGTTGAAGTGCTGTTCCATTTGTTGCGTGGAGCATGGTTCGGGCAGCGTGGTGTGCTGGCCAATGGCTTGCGCCACACAGCTGCTCGCCACCTCGCCATGCGCATGTCCACCCATGCCGTCGCACACCACAAAAACGTGTGTGGTGCTGGTGGCATGGCCAAGGGCAGGGTAAAGCGCGTCCTCCTGGTTAGGTTTCTGTCCCAGTTCGCTAAAACCTTGTGGAGTCGATATAGTTAAGGGCTTTTGGCTCATTTTGCAAAATCGTTAGCTACGTACATTTGTTGTTCGCCCAGTGTGAGGCAGTCGTTGGCGTTGAGGTAGACAATGTCGTCCTCACACAGTTCGATGCCTTGCAGCAGGGTAGGGTTCTTGCCATGCTCCTCGAGGGTGCAGCGCAGTCCGGTGGCGGTGCATTGCACGTTGATAATGGCATGGTGCCGGCTCATGTAGCGTGTGTCGTCGGGTATTTGTATTTCGGCATCATTGCCCTCCTTAAGGCGGCCCACCCATTGCTTGCCAAAATGCAGCTGGTAGGTGTGGCTGCCAACGGCCAACGACAGTTTGGGCAGGTAGGCGCCTAACTGTTGCTTGGTGTGGCAGGTGGGGCATTCGGCCGTTTTTTGTTCAATGCCCGCCATGCTGGCCGCGCTTATCAGTGCGCCGCAGGCGGGACATTTAAGTGTAATGTTCATACGCTTGTTAGTTCGTCATTATGCGTCGTATAGTGTGATATCGGCATCGTTGGAGTAGTCGGGCAGGTCGGTGTCAGACTGTGCCATCTGTCCGTAGTCCCCCTCCACATCGTCGGCCGACGGCATGGGCATGTGACTGTCAGATATGTCGTGCAGTTCGCTGTCGTCTATTTGACCATCGTGGTTGCTGTCGGCCATCATGATGTCCACCTCGCCGTTTTGTGTAACGTCTACCAAGGCAACGTGTTCGTCACCCACGCTCACGTGAGCCACGTCCACGGTGTGGCCGTTAAGGTCAACATCGTTTTGTACGGCAATGACGTGAATTTCGGACGACTCGGTGTCGTCGGCAGTCATTTGCACATTGTTGTTGCCATTGGTGAGCGTGTTCAGCGTCATGTTTTCGCCGCGCAGGTCGGTCACTTCATTGTCGTCCACCTCGCCGTTGTCGTTGGTGTCGACAAACGAGGCCACCACCCGGTTGTTGTCGTCCATTTTGAAGGCCGCCATGTGGCCGTCCACGGTGCCGATGGCCATGGTGACGGTGCGTCCGTCGTCGGTTGTCATGGTTTCGACACTTTCAATTTGAATGTCGTGCTGTGCGGCATATCCTTGCGTGTGAGTGGCCGGAGTGAGTTGTGGCTCATCGTGGTGTGTGGTGTGGCTGCTGTGTGCGTTGTGTGTTGTGGCATCGGCCTTTGGTGTGGCGCTGGCCTCGTGCTGTGCTTGCGTTTTGCTTTCAGCGGCCAGCGTGTCGGCAGTAACTTCCTGCTCGTTGGGCTGCGCAATGGTTTGTACTTCTGCTGCCTCGGCGGTAGCGGTATCGGCGGCAGCCTCATTATTTTGCTCGTTGGCAAAGGCTTCGCCAGCCCACATGGCACCTGCGCCAGCCATGGCACCTACAAATGAGGAGGCTGCCATACTTTTGAAGTGCAGTTTCTTATCATTGCTTTGCTTTTGGGCTTTGTTGCGTCCCTGTGTGATGGTGTCGTTGTTGTTATACATGGCTTGGTTGTTTTAATGTTTATGATGCAAAGATAGGTGCTTTGTCGCCTTTTGCCAATGGTTATGGCGTTTCAAAGTATGAAATACGTGTTTGGCGTGACGAAATCACCTTTTGGGGTTCCAATTCATTACGTGCATGTTGTTGTCAAAGCGTCCCCACATCACGGGGTGCTGCTTGCCCTTGGTAGCCTTGGCCACATTGACAGCCACAAAGTTGAAGAGTTCCTTCGCCTCCACAATGCGGTTGCGGTTATTGTCGGCTCCGCCTTTCAAGCCGCGCAGCAGGTAGCGTGTAAACTGTCCGTTGCGTCCGTATGGATTTTCGCGCGAGGTTTCGTTGGTGCGTGACGAGAGAAACAGCATCACCCCCTCGGTTTTGTCAAACGAACTTTGTGCAGAAGCGGCAGCGTTGCTGTCGTGGCGCAGGCCGCCGGCATAGCAGGCATCAATAAATAGCAGTTTGTTGTTGGCGCGGCACCCCTTAATGATTTTGGCTATCTCGCCATAACTGATGCAGGTAGACGCCCCTCGTGTGTCGTAGGCGCACAATCCGCCTTTGCTGCCGTGTCCGCTGAAGAAGAACACCACCACGTCGTCGGCCTCCGCTTGTGCAAAGACATTTTTCAGCGTTGTGCAGATGCTCTGCCGTGTGGCATTTTTCCCCGTCAGCAGTGTGACGTGCGTAGTGTGTGTGCGGTAGAGCGCCGCCATGTCGGTTGCATCATTCTCGGTTTGCCGCAAGGGGTTGATGTATTGGTATTTGGCTATGCCCACCGACACCACGTAGATGGTGCGGGCAGGTAGCAGGTGGGGGAGCAGTATGCAGAGTAAAAGTAGTAGTTGGCGCATGGTGAGGTGGAAGGTGGTTTGATTGTTGTTTGTTAAAAGCAAGCAAAGTGTTCGGCCATGTAACGTTGATGGCCTACTAACATTGCTTGTAGATGGTGCTCGCATAATAAATATTGCGACACGCGGTTTTGAAGGTATGCTTGTGAGCATGCTTTCAAGATGTCAGCCTGTTTACAATATCCTTGTTTGTTCTGGGGTATTCTAAGCTGGGAGAGGACGAGGCGGAGCCCGAGGTTGTTGTTGCGGTTGCCGGGCGTGTTGTTGTTACGGTTCGACGAGCGGCAGTTTCTGGCGTTGTTGTTCCAGCTGCCACCGCGTTTCACGCGGTTAGACCCACTCGCGGCTGACACCTTTAGTTATTTCGAGACAAGATGTGCGGAAATCCCTGCTCGTAGCATGCATTGTAAAGGCAACGAGCGGTTGTATATGATCAACGTATGTGTGGGGAGTCCACTTGCCTTGTTCTAATAAATGGTTATATTGTATGAGTTTGCTCCTGAAGCGCCGTTTACTGCGCCCTGCAAGTAATAGAGTATGTGGCATGGTTTTGTAGCCAAGGAAATTCAGCCCATTGGTGGATAGGGCAAAGATGGGTGGCTTGAGCGTAAGTTCGAGTCGCTGTGTACTATATTCCTTCATATGCCTTACACAATCCTTAAGTTTGGCTTTATCATTGTCGGCAAGCAGAATGTCGTCCATGTATCTTATGTATGTGCAGATGTGCCATTCTTCTTTGCATTTGTGGTCGAGCTCTGACAAATAAAAGTTGGCCAGATATTGGCTTGTAAGATTGCCGATGGGTAGTCCGTGTTGTGGTGTCGTGTGGTAGCTGTCTATTATTTGATACAGCATACACAGCAGTCTCTTGTCTTTGAATTTACGGCACAACTTTTCTTTCAACACGTCGTGACTGATAGAGTCGTAGTATTTTCTGAAGTCGAGTTTGATAGCGTATTTGTATTTGGCCAATGCCGATTTAGCTTTGTCGAGAGCCGCATATACCCCTTTGCCCTTTCGTGTGGCATAGGTGTCGGCTATGAGGTTGTGGTCGAATGTATCGTGGCACACGTTCATGATGGCATGGTGCAGCACACGCTCGCTGAATGATGCGGCACAAATGATACGCTCTTTGGGGTCGTATATTTTGAAGTAATGGTAATGCCCCACATCGGCATGGCCATTCAGTATGTCTGTGCGCAGTTTCTGAATGTTGGCATCAAAGTTCTCAGCAAATAGCAGCACCTCCTTTTTGCATGCTTTTCCGCGTTTTGCTTTTGTATAAGCTAAATACAGGTTGTCAAGGCTGGCTATCTGTTCTGTCAGGTTGCCTTTGCGTTTCATCGTTTGTATGGTCTGTGTCAAATAGGCAGAAATGATTGCCGTATTTTTCTATTTTCTTTTGTCCTATGCCGGGTATCCTCTTTAGCGTGTCGGGTGTGATTGTTGCCAGTTTGGCCACCTCGGCCAATTCGGCGTCGGTAAATACAGCGTAGGCTGGCACAGCCTCTTTTTCGGCAATAGCTTTGCGTAGCTTGCGTAGAGCTGCAAATCTTTCGAAAATGTCGGGTGGTAGTATTTCGCGGTAATCAACCTTTTGCCCTTTTGAGAAATTGTTAGCCTCTGTAGTCTTAGTAGCAGTTTCAAGGTAAACAATACAAAAAGTCCAAACGCTGTTTCCTCCCATGTTTGCCAATTCCTTTTTGATGTCGACCACTTTGTTGGCACGCAGAAAGTGGTTCAATTCTTCGGTTTGCTCATCATTTGGCTGCAAAGGTAGTGTAAATACTTTGATTTGCATAAAATCGTTTTTTTTCGACCGCCACAGGCGGTATTTATTTATCGCCCGAAGCATAAACACGACATCGTCGGCTCCTCCCGTCGCCTCCTTTTGTCGCGTTTTTGCTTCTGGCTCTTTTCTTTTTAACAAGGATATTATAACTGGGAGAGGACGAGGCGGAACCCGAGGTTGATGTTGCGGTAGCCGGGCGAGTTGTAGTAACGGTACGACGAGCGGCAGTGACTGGCGAAGATGAACCAGCAGCCACCGCGTAAAACGCGGAAAGACCCACTGTTAGGCCCAGTAGGGTCGTTTTGCGAGTAAGAACTGTATGAGCCGTACCAGTCGCTGCACCATTCCCACACATTGCCACTCATGTCGTACAGGCCGAGTTCGTTGGCCTGCTTGGTGCCAACGGGGTGGGTACGGTTGCTGCTGTTGCCGTCATACCATGCCACATCGCTAATGTAGTTGCTGCCGCTATATTTGTAGTGGCGGCTGTAGTTGCCACCGCGTGCGGCAAACTCCCATTCGGCCTCGGTGGGCAGACGGAAGTTGCGGCCCGTGTAACTGTTGAGGCGGTTGATAAAGGTTTGGCAGTCGTCCCAGCTCACGCATTCAACTGGCAAGTTGTCGCCTTTGAAGTTTGATGGGTTGTTGCCCATTACGGCTCGCCAAAGGGCTTGCGTCACCTCATACTTGCAGATATAGTAACTGCTGAGGGTGACGCTGTGGGTGGGGCTCTCGTTGTCAAAGGCATCACTTCCTTGCTCGCTTGTAGCCCCCATGGTGAAAGTGCCGCCCGCCACATACACCATGTTGTTGATGAGCTTGTTGAGCTCGGCCGACAAGCTGACCGTGCTGCTTGTGCTGCCCGAGTGGCTTGTGTTATTGCGCCGTGGTGCAGGTTTGGGCTTGGCCTTCGGTTTAGCCGCAGGTTTAGGTTTCGTTACAGCCGGTTTTGGCTTGTTGCGTGTAATGGTGCTCTGTGCTGCCATACCAATGGGGCAAAGCATGAGGAGCAGGGTGAGAATGATGTGTTTGGGGTTCATGATATGTGTGAGTTATGCGTCGGCGAAATTAGTAAACAAGTTGTTAACCCGTTAACAAAGAACTCCGCCAGCACGTTACTTAATCGGCACGCCGCAATTAGGGCAATACTTTTTGCCGCTTAGCACAGAGTAGGGGACGAAGCCAAGAAATTTGTGGCAGTGCGGGCAAACGTAGGTGGTTTGCATCTGTGCGTTGAGGGTGGCCAAAGCGACGGTCTTCTTTTCGAGCACCTTTTCGCCAGCAAAGATGGCGATGGCCATGACAGCCAGCAGCACAATGCACGACACCAGCCAGTTTTGACCCACCATCTGTGTGACGAGCATGGTCAGTATGGGGGTGAGCATACGAATGGAGTTGACCAACATGGAGTAGCGGTCCCACTTGCGTTTTTGCTTGTCGTAGTCGTTCCACACCTGTTGCAGGTTGATGCGCGAGGCATCGGTAAGCAGTTGTTTGACCGAGGTCTTGAAAGAGCCTAAAAATAAAGGCGTGTCAGCCTTGATGCTTTTGCGCATGATGCGCAGACCAAACACAAAGACCCCCTTGGCCGAGTCGTGGTCTTCAATCACATACGAGTCGGCCGAGGTGCGCGTAAGTGTGGCGTGCTGCGGGTCGATGCTGGCGTCGGACAGGTGTAGCGGTTGTTGTCCCATGCGGCCAATAATGATGCTTTCGCCTATTTCCATAAAGTATTGTCTTCGTAAAGTCGTTTGATAGTTTTAAGCGCCTCTTTCGACATGGGCAGGGCAAAGTTACCCTCATGCTCAAAGTCGGAGAGCACCAACTTATGGTTGGTAAGGTTAACTTGCACAATCATGTCGGCATTGACAATGTAGCGTTTGCCAATGCGCAGGAAGGTTGGTGCCGTTTCGGCAGCCTGCTTGTGCAGCATCTCCTCAACAGTGGTGAGGCCAACGGGCAGCATAACCTTCTGTTTGTTGGGAAACACCCCATAGCAGTAGTTGCCATAAGCCTCGTAGAACATGGCCTTGGCCAAGGGCACGCGCAATAGTTCTGTGCGGCGGTTGAATATGGTGTATTTCATGTGAGTCGGCATTGTTCTGTATTTATGCACAAAATTACCAAAAAGATAACAACTAATGCGCCATTAAATGGCAATTTGTGACGTACCTTGCCATTTATTGAGCACATTAACCACTTGTTGCGCCTCATCGGCAGAGACCACCGGACTCATAGGGATAGAAAGTTCCTCGGCATGAATGCGCTCCGTTACAGGCAATGAGAGCTTGTGGCCCCATGCCTCATAATAGCATTGCTGCTTGTGCGGGGGGATAGGGTAGTGAATGAGCGTTTGCACACCCTGTTGCGCAAGAAACGTTTGCAACTGGTTGCGCTCCTTGCAGAATATGGGAAACTGGTGGTACACATTGTGGGCATCGGGCAGACGCTCGGGCAGCGTGATGAGCGGATTGCTGATGTGGCCGTAGTAAAAGTCGGCCAACTGCTGGCGGCGGGCATTGTCGTGGTCAAGATATTTGAGTTTGATGCGCAACACGGCAGCGTCCATCTCGCTCATGCGGCTGTTGATGCCCGCATATTTGAACACATATTTGCGTTCGCTGCCATAGTTGGCCAGGGCGCGAATGGTGGCGGCAAGTTCCGCATTGTCGGTTGTGACGGCCCCAGCATCGCCCATGGCCCCGATGTTTTTGCCAGGGTAAAAGCTGTGCGCTGCGGCATCGCCCAACGAACCGGTGCGTTTGCCATTGAAAGTACACCCCTGCGCTTGTGCATTGTCCTCCATCAGTTTGAGGTGGTGGCGGTGGCAAATGTCGAGCAACTGCTCGTTGCACGCCAGTCGTCCGTACAGGTGCACCGTCATGATGCCCCGTGTGCGCGGTGTGATGGCCTGTTCCACGCGGTCGGTGTCGAGTTCCAGATGGTGCCAAGTAGGTTCCACCAATACAGGTTTGAGATTGTTGCGTGTAATAGCCAATATGGTGGCAATGTAGGTGTTAGCCGGCACGATGATTTCGTCGCCATCAGCCATCACCCCCATCTCCTTATAGGCGCGCAGTATGAGGTAAAGCGCATCAAGTCCGTTGGCCACCGCCACACAATGTTGTGTGCCGATGTAGCTGGCATAGTCGTGTTCAAATTGTTTCGTCTCGTCGCCCTGCAAAAACCACCCCGAGTCAATCACGCGGGCCATGGCGACTTTGTACTCATCGGCGTGTTCGTGGGTGATGCGCTGCAAGTCGTATAGTTTAATCATAATGTTTCAATATTGTTGAGCGAGAGCCTGAATGCTACAAAATCGTTGTAGTTGCGTATGTAATCCTCGCTTTTGTAAATGTCCGAAGCCAGCACCATGCACACCGCCCCCGACGAAAAGTCGGTGATGCTTCGCCACAATCCCGGGCGCACCAGCAGTCCTTGGTAGGGACGGTTGAGGAAAAACGACCGCTTGCATTGGCCGTCGTCGAGTGTGACAGTGAACGAACCAGATGCTGCCACTATAAATTGGCTCAGTGTGCGGTGGGCATGTGCACCACGTTCCTCGCCGCCCGGCACGTCGTAAAGGTAGTAAACCCTTTTCACGTCGAAAGGCAGCGTGTCGCCATTCTGCACCACGGTAAGGTTGCCTTTGCGGTCAGAATGGTGTCGGTTAAGTTCTACAATAGAGCAGTCGAATACACTATATTTCTCCATGTTGCTTCATTCGTTTGTAAGTGCCGTAATCCTCCACATAGTCGGCACGGTTGTAAGGCGTTGAGGCTATTTCGAGTGCCAGTGAGTTGGTGGAGAAGTTTGTGAGCGTGCGCCAAAGTCCCTTTGGTATGTAAAGCCCGTAGTACGAGCGGTTAAGCGTAAAGGTGCGCTTGTTTGTGCCATCGTCCACAATCACGTCGAGACTGCCCGAAATGGCTATGATAAGTTCCTCGGTAGTGTGGTAGGCATGTCCGCTGCGGTTTTCGCCCCCCGGCACATCGTATATCCAGTATACGCGTTCAAACTTGAAAGGCACCTGGTTATGTTGCTCTACAAACGACAAATTGCCGCGAGGGTCGTTGAAACGTGGCAACTCAATAAGCCGTGCATCGTCAATGGTCATATATGGTAGTTGTTGTCTGAAGTTTCGGTTTTAATAAGTGCGGGCTGAATCAATGACAGCTGCAAAAAAACGCAAGCACTAATGGGGGCGACGCGTCCCGCGTCGGGAAAAATGCAATGTACATATATTAAATAAAGGTTTGCAGACAGTACTAATTATACTCCTGCCTGTGTGCCTTTGCCTAAAATCCCGATGACGCGAGACGAGGCTGCTGAAAAATTCTCCGACGCGAGACGCGTCGCCCCCATTAGAGGTAGCGTTTGATGCTTGAGCAATTCACGCAAGTTTGATTGCATTCGCCTTGCACGATGTTTCAGCCCGCGCGGGCTAAATCCGTAACTTGCGTTTTTAATTATCCAAACGTCCCGAGGCCGCAATCAGTGCGCGCACCTTGTCGTTAAAGCCAGTGGCCTGTATCAACTCCTCAAGCGTGAGGTGCATGCGGTATTGCCAGTATTGGTCGGGGTTGGCCGGCACATTTATTTGTTCCGTCTCGGGGTGCTTGCTGCGCAGCGTGGGTGATATGGCAAGCCAATCCTGCCACCCCAACAAGCAAAGCATTGAGGGCGATTGCAGGTGCAATTTTACCACCTCCTCGCACACCTCAGGCGTGGCTTCGGCGGGCGCCTCGCCATTGTGGTGCAGCGCTTCGTGCCAAAAGGCCTGTGACTGTTCGCCATTTTGCTGCCACCACAAGCGCAATGGCGGCATGTCGTGGGTGGCAATGGTGGCCACCGATAGATAAGGATTGTCGAGCGGATTGCCAAAACGCACACCATAAGCCTTGGGCATACGCTGAATTTCGAGCGACAGAATTTCGAGCCGTTCAAGCACACCCTTAACCGATGCCGGCACCATGCCAAGGTCCTCGGCACATGGCAACATGCCATTGCCGTTAAGCGGATAAAGTTGCAGCACCGGGTGTTGTGTGTCGGCACTCTGTGTGACCGCCGGCACCTTCTTCATGGCCTCGTCAGCCCAAAACTGGTTGTTGCGTTCGTAAAAGAAGTGGTCGTGCAAATGGTTGAAAGCCTGACGGTCGGCCTCGCTCAAAGCACCGAAAAGCCATGTGCACTGTGCTCCAACGCGTGGGTGGAACAGATGGGCGTGTGTGGCATCGCGTATGAACAACACCTCGCACACCACTTGCAACAAAGTTTGGCGCGTTTTGCCCTCGGGCAGCAGGCGGCAGATGGCACGCTGTGAGCGGTATGCCTCCTTCAGCACATACCATTCGCCGTCCTTTGTAAAATAGTCGGCAGCCAGTTTGACATTCTCCGTGTCGACCATCAGCTTTTGCATGGTGTCGGCCGTCACACGTGGCACACACAGAGCCTGCACGCCGCCCCCAAAACCAAAGTCGTGAATTTCGGCCTCGGTATAGGGCAGGGCGGGGCGGAACTGCCCCAACAGGCCGTAAATATGTTGTGACGGCACCTCCCAAATGCGGAAAAAACCCAGCACGTGGTCAATGCGGTAAGCGTCAAAGTACTGCTCCATGTGCTTCAGTCTGCTGCGCCACCACTGGTAGCCGTCTTGCGCCATTACCTCCCAATTATAGGTAGGGAAGCCCCAGTTTTGCCCATGCACGGCAAAGTCGTCGGGCGGTGCCCCCGCCTGTCCGTCAAAGTGGAACAAATGGCCGTCGGCCCATGCCGGCACGCTGTCGCGGCTGATGCCGATGGGAATATCCCCCTTCAGTATTACCCCCAGTTCGCGTGCCGTGTTGTGGGCCCGTTGCATTTGCCGGTGCAGCAAATATTGCAGCCAGGCGTAGAACAGGCGGCTGTCGGCCACATCGGGGTGCTTGGCAGTGTAGGCCTCCAGTTCGCCGGCTTTGGGCGCATCGTCGGGCCATGAGCGAAAATCGGCCGTGTGGTAAGTGTCGCGCAGCGTGCAAAAAGTAGTGTAGGCAGGCAACCAATGTGCGTTGTCATCGCAAAACTTCTTGAAAGGCGCAGAGGCCACCAACTTTGCACCACCCTCTTTATATAAAGCGTGTGCAAAGTCCATTTTCAGCTTAAAAGCCCTCTCGTAGTCCACCTCAGGCAGAGCGTTCAACTCCGTGCCAAGCGCACTATACACCTTGTAAGCCTTGCTCCCCCTCCACTCGCGCAGGTCGAGGTAGGCAGGGTGCAGGGCAAACACCGAAATGCCATTGTAGGGGTAAGAGTCGTGCCACGACCCCGTGCGTGTGGTATCGTTGATGGGCAGCAGCTGAATAGCCTTCATGCCCACATCGGCCCCCCAGCGTATCATGGTGTCAAGGTCGCCAAAGTCGCCAATGCCCATGCTGCCCTTGCTGCGCAGCGAGAACACCGGAATGACACACCCCGCTCCCCGCCATTGGGGCAAGCTCATGCGCGGCCTTTCGTCCTGACGCACAATCGAGGCATTGAGGCTGCATAGGGTGGGGCTGATGATGCGGTTGCCGCCCTCCTCCCACTGTGCGTGTGCAGGGTCTTTAGCGTCCACCAATACATATTTATATTCCAAGCCTTGTTCAAAATCCTCACGCGTCAGCGGCAGTGCCCACTCGTAGGTGTCAGTGCGCTGCATGATGCGTGCCTGCTGTGGCTGCCATTCCCCCATGTTGGGCGTGTTGCCCACAACGGCCCACTTCATGCCATTGGCTGGTGGCAGCGTGTGCAGCAGCAACAAATAAGGCGAGGTGAACAACTCAAGGTGCATCTTTTCGCCGCCGCGTGGCAACATCAAGCATTGCTCAAATGCCGCGCGGTGATAGTTCTGCCCCAAGCACGTGTCGGCCCAGGCGTCGCAAAAACATACCTCAGAGCGGTGGTTGAATGCAAACAGCCGCCAGGTGTTGGTCTCGACGCGCAGCAGTGTGCCGTCGTCAGCCACTATCTGGTAGGCATATCTGATGTGCTGGCTTTGGTCAGCCACTTGCAGCGTGGCGGTCCAGTGTGTTTGGTCGTTGCTCTGCAACGCTACATATAATATGTCGCCACCATCAATCGAACAAGCCAATTCGGGGTGCTCATTGTGGCGGGTGTGGTAGTCAATATGAAAAGTGAGAGTCTTCATGCTTCAAATTTAAGCGTTTAGTAATGGGGCGGTTCTAAAAAAATACTGATTACTCAGGTGGTAGAAAAGGGCCTTTTTGCTTGTGCCGCATTTGGCGGTAAACTTAACAAGAAAAAATGACATACACCCACCTTTTGCTGCAAAACATGTAAATTGGAGGGACAGACAAAAAAATGAGTGCAAACGTTTGGCAGTAATATCAGATGATTGTATATTTGCATCAAATTCAATAAGACATAAAAACAGAGCGCTCATCAGGCAGCGCGCTGTATAAAGGCAGGAAATCAGCCTCTTGCAGAAAAATATACGGCTGTACCGGTTAGATTGGGATACTCATCAATAATTACTTGAAAACCGAGTCAACCAGTTATTCAATGGCGTGCCGATATGCGCTTGTCGTAGGGTCGGATTACAGAGATTGGCTGGAGCTCAAATCTTATTTCGCTCGGAGTTTCATCACATCACTGGTACAGCCTTTTTTTGTGCCCTGTCGTTTCGTATGTGCGTGACGATAGGGCAAAATGTGGCGTTTCCTTGCATCAAATATTGATTATGCAAAACGGTTTTATCAAAGTAGCGGCGGCCATTCCTTCGGTGAAGGTGGCCGATTGTTCTTTTAATATCCAACAGATTGAAAGCCTTATGGCATCGGCCGAGGGACAGGGTGTAGAGATATTGTGCCTGCCCGAGTTGGCTATCACAGCTTACACCTGCCAGGATTTGTTTCAGCAGCAGTTGCTGCTTGACGAGGCAGAAGCTTCATTGCTCAAACTGATGGAATTCAGCCGTAACCTTAATGTTACGGCTTTGGTGGGCGTGCCAATAGCCTATAACAGCATGCTGTTTAATTGTGCTGCCGTCATACAACGGGGCAAAGTGTATGGCCTTGTGCCCAAAACGTATATACCCAATTACAAAGAATTTTATGAAAAGCGTTGGTTTACCTCAGCCCAAGTGCTGGCCAATGGTGTGGAATTGCGCTTTTGCGGTCAGACGGTGCCCATGAGCAAGAACCTCGTGTTCTCCACCACACACTGCACTTTCGGTATTGAGATATGTGAAGACCTTTGGGCACCTGTGCCGCCCAGCAACCACTTGGCACTGGCCGGTGCCGACATCATATTCAATCTTAGCGCAAGCAACGAACTCATAGGCAAGGCGCAGTATCTGCGCAACCTTGTGCTCGGCCAGAGCGCCCGCCTGCTGGCTGGCTATGTGTATGCTGGCAGTGGTTATGGCGAAAGCACACAGGACCTCGTGTTCAGCGGTCGTGCCTTTATAGCCGAAAATGGCACTTTGCTGGCACAGGCCGAACGTTTTGCCATGCGCGAACAGCTCATTTGCAGCGAAATTGACGTGGAGCGCCTGCGCGCCGAGCGTCGCACCAACACGACTTTTGCCAATGCCTTTGACAACGAACTGGCGCAGAGCTACCGCAATATAGAACTCGAACCCTATGCAAGCAATGTACCGTTTACACTGACACGCCCCATCGACGCCCACCCGTTCGTGCCCGAGGGCTACGAACTTGACGAGCGTTGTGAGGAGATTATCTGCATACAAAGCGAGGCACTGGCACGTCGTATAGAGCACACCCGTGCCAAGACGGTGGTGATAGGCATTAGTGGCGGCCTCGACTCCACACTGGCTCTGCTGGTGGCAGTGCATGCCTTCGACCGTTTGGAGCGCGACCGCCGTGGCATAGTGGGTATCACCATGCCAGGGTTTGGCACAACCGACCGCACCTATACCAATGCCACAAACTTGATGAAGGAGCTTGGTGTGACCATTCGCGAGATAAGCATTGCCCCCGCGGTGACACAGCACTTCATGGATTTGGGACACGACATCAATGTGCACGACCTGACATACGAAAACTCGCAAGCCCGCGAACGTACGCAGATATTGATGGACGCTGCCGGACAGATGGGCGGTTTTGTGGTCGGTACGGGCGACTTGAGCGAACTGGCACTTGGGTGGGCCACCTACAATGGCGACCACATGAGCATGTATGGTGTGAATGCCTCCATACCCAAAACGCTCGTAAAGCACCTTGTGAGCTGGGCCGCACGCAACATGGCCGATGAGGCCAGCCGCACCACACTGCTTGATATAGTAGACACCCCCATCAGTCCCGAACTCATTCCGGCTGACGAGAACGGTAATATCAAACAGGTGACAGAGGACCTTGTCGGCCCTTACGAGCTGCACGACTTCTTCTTGTATTATGTGCTGCGTTTCGGCTTCCGTCCGCAAAAGATATATTATCTTGCCTGTCGTGCATTTGACGGTACAGGCAATGGCACGGCGTACACCAATGAGGTTATTCTCAAATGGTTGCGCACCTTCTTCCGCCGTTTCTTCACCCAGCAGTTCAAGCGTTCGTGCTTGCCCGATGGGCCTAAGGTTGGCAGCTGCTCGCTCAGTCCGCGTGGCGACTGGCGCATGCCTTCCGATGCCAGCTCGGACGCATGGCTTGCCGACCTCGAGACGGAAGATGAAAGTACACAAGCCGTTGTAGAAAATGCGTAAAATAACTGAAGTTTCGGATTTGACAAGTGCGGGCTGAAGGCCGCCCTTGTTAAATCCGAAACATGCGTAAATAATATCGAAGTATGAAAAGGTTGCTTATTCCATTGCTGCTCATGTTGATGGTGTTGCCTCTTCGGGCAGCAACGAAAGATGTGTTGTTTGCACGCATATTGCCCGACCGTACCACCCTTTATGCCGGCGACAGCATGTTGGTGTCGGTGGTGCTGTATGCCACGGCGCCTATTGCCAAGGCCGAATGTACGAGCCAGTTCGTGGTGAAGGGTAAATGTGACGTACGCAAGCTTGACATAGACCGCAACGCCACGGCCGGACGTACGCGCGAGGGGCGCCAGATGTATTACACTCTTGTGTGGAACCAATATGTGGTGGCACCGCAAAAGACGGGTACATATACTATACCCGTACAAAAGTTTAAGGCTACTTTGCAGCGTGTGGTGCGTATGCCCGACCTCTTTGACCAGATGATGGGGGCACAGCCCGAATATCAAAATGTCAAGGTGCAGGGAGAGTCCAAAACCTTTACGTTTGAGGTAAAGGAAAAGCCCCTGCGTTCTACACAGGACATGATGCGCACCTCAGGTGGTGTGTTGTGATGCGGTGTTCGCTTGCTCGCTGATCAACAGTTTGGTATTTGAAGAAACGCCCCCATTAGTGTTAGCGTTTAGTGCTTGAAGAAACGCTACCACTAATGGGGGCATTCTATGTTATTGACCAAATTTTTGGCAAGTTTTTTTGTTA
>ENA-OPCG01000276-OPCG01000276.1-human-gut-metagenome-genome-assembly--contig:-NODE-276-length-23691-cov-20.550770_pt1 | contig 23691 bp, 14 predicted proteins | sample MGYA00241248_ERZ501476 | MGnify/ENA primary metagenome ERZ501476 (study PRJEB25962, sample SAMEA2042629) | human gut metagenome | biome: human gut; feature: human-associated habitat; material: faeces... | reverse complement strand
AGTTGATACAGACGTCTCGGTAAGCCTACGGATACGGCTCCGTTAGCCTACGCAGCCATATCTGTAACCCGATGCAGTCATATTCGTAAGCCAAAACAGTCATATTCGTAACCCGATACAGCCATATTCGTAAGCCAATACAGCTATATTCGTAAGCCAATACAGCTATATTCATGAATAAGTTTTAGATAATTATCTATCATCCATCACGATTTACATACACAACGCGCATTAATACTCTAATATACAGATACTTAAATAGCGTGATAGATACTCCAAAAACGGAAAAATCCATCACGCTATCCATCACGATTTGGGTTATCCATCACGATTTTCTCACTACCAGATACCGCATTCCATCGTTGAAACGCTTGCGATGGATAGTTGGCATCTGAGAAAGCTTGCGGCCGAAGGCTATGAGACTGTTCAACTTCAACGATGAACCGATGTGACTCTTCAGCTCCTGGAAAATCTCGGCCGCCGTAAGATACTCGCCCTGTTCGGCATCATCGGTCAGGTCGAAATAGAGATCGAAATACTGGTCTACCGGCGAAACTACCTCAAACTTTCTGTTGTTCGCCATGATCAGCCGGGTTTGTTCCGCATCAAAATAAGTCTTCTCGCCTGCCCGTAATGCTGAAAGCGCCTGCGCATAAAGCTGTTCATAATTCGGACGCTGACTCACATCGATAGGACCCGTGAGCTCCACACCCAGAAAACGGCGATTACCGGAAGGATCGGAAAGGATATCCTCCATATTGCTCGTAGCGATAAAAGACGCCATTCTCGGAAATTCCTGAACATGACTGCCATAAGGAGGCTTTATCTTGACACTCGGCAACTGGATGATGTTCTTCAGGAATCCCTGCTGCACCTGAGGAGAAATCTGGTTAAACTCATCCAGGTTGATAACCAGAGACTGGCACATCGCCTGAAGCACCTGCCTTTTTTCTGACAATACGAGATTATCATTATACCCCCATTGCAACTCCGGCGGAACCAGAGACCGGCAGAAAGTACTCTTGTTGTAACCCTGCTTGGAGATGAGAAGTGGTGCCACAGAGTTGCCGTATTTGCGATGACTGTAAGCACGCCACTGGTCAACCATCGCCAGGAACCAGGTATAGAACCAATCCTCCCAATAAGGATTATCAGTAGGCACCGTGCGCGCCAAGGCACGGATATGATCCTTTCCATCCCACTTTCCCTCACACTTAAACAGGAAATTTTCTACAGGATTATAGGTAGAAAGAAGATCCGACTCCAGATAATTGCGCACATCCTTGATACTCACACGGATATTGGCGAGCTGAACCTCCAGCGTCATGCGCTTCTGCACACGGGCATCCACAGGCTGATAGCCCCAATAATCTTTTTCCTTCGGCCGGTATTCTGTGCATTTCATTACCGAATTATATCGGAAATCATATTTCCTACACAGAAATCCTATCATACTCATGATATTGTCACTCAACTCCTTACTGTCGTTATCCACATCTTGGGAAGAATGGTCTGCCTCCTTCTCATCAACGTTCTCCACAGGTTTTTCTGCGCCATGAAAGACCTCATTCAACGTCAGGGGCAAGGCATCTTCACGATAATAAGGAAAAGAATCTCTTGTCATCAGGAAATCGGAGAAGACAGAAGGCTCGGGCATCTGCATCTTTGCCTTTACAAGCGCCTGATAAAGCGGAGCAAAGGTCAGGAAGGCCTGCTTGTAAATCCTGTCGGCAGCAACCTCCTCATCAGGTAACGTCCCCTTTGCCAGCGCATATTTCGCCAGAACATGCAGACTGATGCCATCGGCTCCCACAAAGGCTGCAAGAGTAGAAGGCAGACTGGCTACTTTCTGCTTGATGGCATCTGCGCCTCCATCCTCATTAATATCAACAAACGTAAGCAGCAGAATGCCGTTGTTTTTCTTCATCTTCAGAAGTCCATTCTCCGATTTCTGAAATTCTGCCGCAGGGTGAACATGCATCCAGGTTGGCATATCCTTATACCCATCATAACCATTCGTGAGATAAGGTACATATTCACGGAAGTTCTCCACGGTATTCCTGGCGTCATCGTTTACGATGCGCCCCAGGAAACGTTCCAGACTCTTGGTACTTACCAGGAGCTGGTTCTTTTTATTTCTATGTGTTATGGTAAATTTCATTGTCTGTCATTTAAAAAAGTTTATCGATACGAAACAGTTTGGTTCATACCATGAAACAGTTTATTTCAAGCGGAGAAACACTCTGTTTCACCCTGTGAAACAAACCGATACGTCGCATTCCCGCTTTCGACACATCGGCAGGGGATTCTGCTTTATTCGTAAACGAATCCGATTTCTTCTGCATAATGATCATAGGCAGGTTCCCCATAACCATATTCAGCAAAGACCTTCTTCACCTGCTCCTGCATTTCCGGTGTAAGATGTTTCTCCCCCCGATGTACACGATAATAGGTAGTACGGTTGCCCAGAACATCCATGACGCGGTACTTGATGGTCTGCATTTCGACATGTTTTACCTGGTCGTAGAGATGAGAAAATCCCCATGCTGCCTTGAACTGGTACACACGCATGAAATGGGAGCATGATGCATGGAGGTTAGCATCCGGATAAACAGCATTTCCGGCAGTAACATCATCGGGTTTGAACTTAGCCGAGATGAATCGGATGCACTCTGCTGCCCGAGGACAATCGGCATTGAAGCAGTACATCCAATGATAATCTACCAGACTTTTGATAAACTCAGGATCATTAAGATTTAATTCCATGAAAAAATAAAATTTAAATTAAACATTAGGTTTCGCAGTGGTTAAAGCCATTGTGGAATCTGTGTTATCAACTCTCCGCAAAGAAACACGGGGCAGCTGTGGTATAAGCAACAGCCCCATGTAACTTGGTTGCTGCAAAGATACAAAATTTTAAAGCCAAATGCAAGCTTTGTCCCGAAAACTTTCATCCTTGTCCCGAATCACGTGCATAAAAAAAACGATTTTAGCAAGAAGATAAGCTGAAAAACGTGATGGATAAAGGCAATAAGTGATGGATAGCGTGATGGATTTTGTAAACATTTCGGCTATCCATCACGCCTTACAAGAGAGACAACCACCTCATTATCAAACGATTAAAAATTTAAAAAGAGAAAACGTGAGGGATGTGAGGGATAAAAAGAGGAAAACCTCAAATCCGCAACCTATAGGGTTTAGTGGGATTTGAGGGTTTATACTTTCTTCAATTATATCCTGTTACTTGAAAACAACCTTCTTACCTTTCTCCACATAGATACGCATCTGATCCAAGTCTATGGTGATGTCATAATATCCTGCTTCTTTTACCTTAAACTTATAATCTTCTTCTTTTTTTATTGATGTGGAAAGATGCGCCAAAGAGACCGCAGAGTTAAACTCGTAGTCTTGATACTCCGCATTGTAACTCTTGCAGACTCTCCAATCAGGAGCATTGACAAACTTGAATAGTTCATTTGCCTTGAGATAGACGGTTGCCTTGAAGACCTTTCCATCCTCGTCTCGGTTCATCGCTATTGCATGGTCCAAGTCGTAGGCAGCATTGCCTGCTTGTTGCACAGCCTCTCCCGTGATATAGATGCCATCCTCCACATTCTCACCTTCCATCACAGCCATTGTCCAGTATTCCAATGAAGGAAGCGTGAAAGAAACATCATAGCCGTTTTGGGTAAAAGGAAGTTCCTGCACCGCCCCTGCATGACTATCAGGAGTTGCCACCCATACCTTGGAGACTTTCCTCGTAGATTTCACCGTCACAGGAATATTGGTCTTCTTCTCAGGTTTCACACGAGTACCCCAAAGGTCACGCCATGAGAGGTCGTTGGTATTGAGGAAGTTGAGAAAATGCAACACATCACACTTACCTACCTTCTTGGCGAATGTTGTCAGCGAGTACTCCTTAGGAGGCCAAGCTTGCACGGTAAGTCCTGAAGTCGAACTGATGATAGGCAGATAAGCAGACTTAGAGGTCGTACCACGCAACAAGTTCTGATAAGCAGTCTGGAAGTCGTAGTATCTGACAAGTGCCGTCTTCAACTCATCGCTCATCGCCAAAGGTGCTGCGGGGAAATACTCACGAGTCAACATGTGGTCGCCCATCTCAAGATGAGAACCGCCAAGGGCAAACATCGCCGCATCGGCAAGCAAGACTCCTGGCGTATTGACCATCCTATCTCCAGAGCCCCCATTGTCTGCTTTATCATAATTGATGTAAGCCGCAAAGACAGTCGGATGCTGATGGTCGCTATACTTATCATTAGTTTGGATGATACCAAAGAGATTGGCAAACTGGTCCTCCGATGCGCCACCATATCCATTGCCATTGCCCCAAACCTCATTATAACAGAAATCTATATCATTCCTGACAATTTGCTCAGCCCCATAGCCTGAGACAGCATTCATCACCAAAGACTTATCGGGATGCGCCTGCTTCATGGCTTGGATGAAAGACTCATAAGAAGAAGGCAAATCTACCTCATGGCGATTGGCATCATACACGGTACCACGGTAGCCCAACTGGTCTATCTGGAAGCCATCAAAGCCAAAGTTGTCATACACCTCCTCATTACGTTCAACCATATACTGCAACCACCCTTGATTGCTTGGCACCTGCAAGTAAATGTTGCTTGCCCAAGAATCCGGCAAACCATGATAGTCTTGCTCATAATTGCCAGCGTTATTCTTCAGCAAAGCCCACTCGGTCTTGACCCCATCATTGGTAGCATTCTTCCATGCACCAAAGCAAAGGTTGTAGAAGATGGACTTCATGTTATACGAATGCTGCTCGGCAATGTAATTCTTGACATACTCCACACCGACCCAACGTTTACTGATATCTTGATACCATGAGGTGAGAGAACCATCAGCATTCAACTTCACGGGCTTGTGGTGCATCCACTGCCAATCCTGAAACTGCACACCATTGATATGGAGACGGTTGAGATAAGCCATCTCAGTCTTGATGTTGGCGTTCTTGTCTATGCTACCATCATAGTCGTTGAAATCCGCCACAAAACCATAACGTGGGAAACGCTTCCAGTTGCTTGACACATCAACAGCTATTGTTCCCAACACGACCTCCGTCCCATTCGACTCGGCAAACAATTCCACGAGATAACCTTGGTAGTCGGTGGTAGGTGGAGTCCATGTCCATCGGTTGTTGCTCATGACATCCGACAACTTATGCGACTCCAACACCATAGCACCATGGCGGTAGCGCACATAGGCATTGCTTGGCAGACTGCCACTTGCACAGAACACCACAACCTGTCCTGGAGTATAACAAGCCTTGTCGGTTGTCATCTCCACCGACAGTTGTGAAGAGATGGTTGCAGCATGGCTCATCATCGCAAAGACGAATGGCAGAGCCAAAGAAAAGCCATACTTGCAACCCAAACGCAAGAGAAAAAACTTTCTCTTCATCATTATTTCTCAAAAATACTGATGGCATAACCACCACCTGCACCAGCCTTCAACTTGAGTACAGATTTATTGGTAACCACACGCTTCGTAATGACGTATGACTGTTGGTTAGCCTTATAACTTGCATCCTTGCCATCGGCATAGATGGTTGCCACATACTTCTTGCCTGGGGTAAGGAAATCAAGTTTCAAGTTGGAAAGGTGAGCCGTCTCACCTACAGTACAACCAACAAACCAATTACCGGTGCCCTTAGCCTTACGAGCAACTGTAATATACTGACCAGGCTCAGCCTCCAAGTAACGGCTCTCATCCCAGTCGATAGCCACATCCTTGATGAATTGGAAAGCATCTGCATACTTCTCGTAATTCTCAGGAATGTCTGCTGCCATCTGGAGAGGACTGTACATAGTCACGTATAAAGCCAATTGGCGAGCCAATGTAGAGTTGATATGATGATGCTTATTAGGGTCAATCTTGTTCATGTCACCCTCCAAGATGCCAGGAGTATAATCCATTGGACCACCCTGCAAACGAGTAAATGGCAATACTGTGGTGTGGAATGCCTTGTTACCTGCGAATGATTCATACTCCGTGCCACGTGCCGACTCATTACCAATCAAGTTAGGATAGGTTCGGCAAAGACCTGTAGGACGTGTCGCCTCATGCGCATTGACCATGATATGGTGCTTAGCAGCCTCGGTCACACAATAGAGATAGTGGTTGTTGAGCCACTGACCATAGTGGTGCTCGCCACGTGGGATGATATTACCTACATAACCACTTTTCACGGAATTGTAGCCATACTTATTCATCAAGTTATAGGCAGCCTCCAAATGACGCTCATAATTACGCACAGAAGCTGACGTCTCATGGTGCATCATCAAGCGCACACCCTTGGAGTGAGCATAGTCATTGAGATACTTAATGTCGAAATCAGGATAAGGAGTCTGGAAGTCGAAGACATAGTCCTTGCTGTGGCCAAACCAGTCTTCCCAACCTATATTCCAACCCTCTACAAGCACCTGCGAGAATCCGTTCTTGGCTGCAAAGTCGATATACTTCTTCACATTCTCTGTATTGGCAGGATGCTGACCATGAGGTTTCACCTTGGTATAGTCGGTTTCTCCCAATTTGACAGATGGTAGGTCGTTAGTATAAGACCACTGTTTGCCACCACCAATCATCTCCCACCAAACACCAATGTACTTAACAGGCTTGATCCATGAAGTATCTGAATATTTGCAAGGCTCATTCAGATTGAGAATAAGGCGAGAGGCAAGCACCTTGCGGGCATCATCCACGACCATGATGGTACGCCAAGGCGTATGGCATGGTGTCTGCATGTGCGCCATGTTGCCCTGCGCATCAGGAGTAAGCTGTGACTCGAAAATCAAGCTCTTATCATCGAGATTCAAGTGCATACAAGAATAATCTACCAAGGCAGCCTCATGGATATTGAGGTAAATGCCATCAGCTGTCTTCATCTGCAATGAGGTCTGCACACCTGTAGGTGAGAAGATGGTCTGCGAAGCATTGCTGCTCACTGCTCCTTGCAACAAACCTCTGATTTCAGAAAGCTTTGATTCTGTATAGTCATATTCCTGAGTATCGTAATCACCAGGAATCCACCATGCCTTATGGTCACCAGTCATCGCAAACTGCGTATGCTCTGCCTTGACCACGAAATAAGGAAGGAACTGCTGCTGAGGAAACTCATAGCGGAAACCTACACCATCGTTATAGACACGGAAACGAAGATTCATAAACCTACCATTGGAAGGCTTCTCCATCTCAACGAAAAGTTCGTTGTAATGGTTACGTATCTCTTTCTCCTCACCCCATACTGGTTGCCATGTCTCATCGAAGGTAGATGTAGAAGTCTTGTTGATGCGGAATTTATCCATCAAGGAGTTCTCCTCAGCCAACTCAATGCCCAATGTACTGGGTTTGATGACTTGTTTTCCCTTGAATGACACTTGATAAGTTGGAACGCCATCGCCTGTAAGCGAGAACTCCACACTCAGGTTACCATCTGGAGACGATACCTTCTGGGCAGATGCACTTGCAGTAAGGAGCATCATGCAACCTAACAAAAGGTGAGGTAACAGCCCCTCTAGACGAGAGAGGGACGTTACACATAGTTTATTCAGTTTACTTTTCATTTATTGTGATACAAAATTAGGTAAATTATATACTTTACTTGAGTCTTACGATCTTACAACCATGAGCAGGAATAGTAGATGTGATAGAAGAGCCACTGCCTTCGTCCTCATGCTCCCAAAGGTCACGGATTTGTTTGGTGCCTTGTATGCCAAGCGTACTGAAATCAACTGTCACTTGGTCGGAGTTGTCATTGCGATTGAAGATACCAAGCACATAGTCGCCATTGGTCATCTGTCCATACCATATCTCATTGTTCTTGTCGTTGAGCTTGTCGCTGAGAGGCTTGCCCACGAAACCATCCTTGTTGAGGGCGAGCAACTCATCGTTGGTATAATACTTCATGTCATTGCCAATGGTAGAAGGCAGGTCGGAGGCTGCGACTGGGCCACCAGCCATCAACTGCAAGGAAACTACCGTCTGCTTCTCTGCATCCGTATCGAATGTATTGAGACGAATGAAGTCACCATCAAGAATCACCTTGTTGCGACCACTGATATGCGACCAATAGGTAAATCCATCAAACATATTCATGCAGTTAGGCCATGTGCGATAAGACTTTCCCTTGTCCTGGGCAGAGCAGTGCCACCAGCCACCAGTACCTGTATCTGCCACGATACGAATCATGTTACCATAAAGGCTCTCTACCTGTGCATCGGCATACAAGTGAGGCATAACCAGTGAGGTGAAGATACCATATTTCTTGGCAGACTCAGCGATATAACGCATGGCAAGCGCATAGTTCTCACGACCATAGCCACGACCTGTGACACCCATGTAGCGATCCTGTCCATCCTCATACCAAGAGAGAAAGTCCATTCGGATGAACTCTACACCCATCTCCTTGTAATGCTTGAAGAAACCATCGATATACTCCTTGCAACCGGGATTCTCGGCTACAGCCCAAGAGAAAGACATATCCTTGGCTGTAGGATGAGACAACTTATCCTTGTTCTCCCCATTATAGAAAAGGTCGTTGAATGTGTATTCCGTACCCTCTATCTTGGTTTCTCTTGGACCATGAATCCAGAGCGGATTGTCATAGACACCCAGTTTCAAGCCCTTCGCCTTACACTTGGCAGCAATATCCTTAAGAGCCTGAGAACCATAATGAGTCATGTAACCGCTCTCATCCTCGGAAAGCATTGGGATGAAACCATCCGTACAAATCATGTCATAGCCTGATGGCTTGAGTTGGGTAGCCACATAGTCTATAAGTTCATCCCATTGGGCGGAGGTAAGATCCATATCGTTGTTGCTTACACCTTTAGCGTTTTGCAACATGCAATACTCATATACACTCCAATAGAGAGGAGCCTTCACACCATCGTGGACACCTTCCACTACAGGAAGGTTGGATAGCTTGTGGGTAGGAGGATAGTTCATTTCTACATCATTGGCACAAGAGCCAAACAGAGAAACGGCAGCTACCGCCAAGGAAAATAATATTGATTTTTTCATTGTTCTAATCGCTTTAATTGATTATTTCTTTACCACCTTTATCGTTTTGTTGTTGATGTCAATGGTGATTTGATAAGTACCTGCCTCTGTTACTTTCCACTTGTCGTCAGGACTTGCCGTGAAGACCATATCTGAAGCCGAAACTCCACTAGCATCTACTGTGACATTGGCAGAAGAAGGACGATAGAAAGGAGCGTTGAAATCTTTCTCCTCACTCATCTTAAATGTACCCTCCGTGAGTTGACCTTCCCATGTAAATACATCCTTGTTAGATGCATCCTGGGTAAACTCTTGCGCGTTGTCCCAAGCCCAACCACCTGCGGTAGCATCACCTATCATATAGATATGTGTTTCTTTCTGAAGCTCACCCAAGAACTCTGACTTGATGGTCCAGTGCTCAAGATCCAAGGTTAAGCGATACTTGCCCTGTACCTCTACTTTCCACTTGTTGTCGTTACCACCAGCGTAATATTCGAACTTCTCATCCTCTACACCATCTTTGTTAATCTTGACACCATCTGAAGGGCAGTGGATGAAGGAAGCACCCCAATCTTTTTCGCCACTAAATTTCAATTCACCTGTCTTTAATTCTCCTTCGTATACAAAGATGTAGTCAGAACTCTTCGTAAGTTCAGTTGCCTGTTCCCACTTCCAGTCACCAGGAGTAGCGCTTCCGATAATATACAGGTGCTCTAAAGATATAGGCTCAACAGCTGGCTTTTCTTTCTCACCGAGGTATTCGGTAGACATGGTCCAATTGCGCATATCAAACGTAAGACGATATTTACCAGCATCTGTAACTCTCCACTTGTTATCAGGGGCGCCTGCCCACATCGCAAAAGTCTGTCCACTAACATTTGACTTAGAGATTATCTCTTGGTCATTGACTGGACGGATAAACGGATTGTCATAACTACCAGCTACAAGACAAAGTTTCATTTCTCCAGCATTGAGAGTACCCTCCCAAGTAAAGAGCATAGGGTCATCTGCCTTTTGGGTAAAAGGAGTTGGATCGTCTATACTCCATCCATTTGGGGTTGCATCACCCACCATGAACAACGTAGAAGTCTTAATTGGCAGATTACCATCAATGATCTTCAAGTCTTTCTCGCCATCACAACCAGTAAACAAGGTCATCAGGAGAGAGAAAATAAACAAGCTGAGGCTGAATTGCTTCAATTGAATATTTCGTTTCATAATTGTATCTTATTAAAAATGGTTTACTTATTATAACCAGGATTCTGAACCAACTCATGGTTTGCATTCAAGACATCACGCATGATAGGCCAAATCTCTGTATGTTTGTCGGCATCTGGAGTCTTGTCCCACCAGGTACCAGAAGAGAACTTGCCATAGCGGATGAGGTCGATACGGCGACGGCTCTCTGCGAAGAACTCACGTCCCCACTCATCGAGCATCTCGTCCAGGTCAAGCTTGGCATTACCCTCAGGCGCATAGAGATACTCCTCATAATCAGCAGCAGGATAATTACGCTTGCGCACGCTGTTGAGCAACTTACCTGCCTCCTCTGGCTTGCCTTGACGAAGTTTGCACTCTGCGAGCGAGTAGATAATCTCTGGCAAACGAATCTCTGTATAATCGCTCTCCAACTGATGCTCATCATCATCGCTATAAAGAGGATATTTTACAAAATGCCAACCTGAGTTATGGTCACCATCACGCAAGGTAGAAGAGGTTGCAGATAGCCACTTGGTAGGAGGAGTGCTCTGGAACTTGCCCACAGCATCACGGATATACAACTCATAATCTACCTCTGGTGCCTTTACACGCTTGGTAGCTCCATTCTCATCCTTATACTCCAAGTAGCCATACAAGAACATACCCTCACGCTTGCCGTTACCCAAGTTGCGATAGAGCTTCAGACGCTCATCGTCTGGATATTTCTTGAATTTCTGGATAGGCATACCCAAGTCGTACTTATACATCGTACCGTTAGGCGCATAGCTTGGAGAAGCTGCATACTTCGTGTTATGACCACCTGCCTTGTTCTTGGTATCATTGAGATAATAGTTGGCACGTGCAGGTACTGTCCACATATAGGTATCGCCATCATACTGCCAATGGCTATAGCCTGGGGCACCAGGGAATCCAAAGATCACCTCGTCGCAGGCATCATTGTCCCAATCAAAGGCGGCATCCCAACGGTCTGCTACTTGATACTTGCCATACTTGCCATCCAAGATGTCTTGAGCCACTTGGGCACACTCTGTATAATGATCCTCGCCGATATATACTTGGGCATTAAGATAAAGACGAACCAACAAGGCGGCTGCACCTGCCTTGGTCCACTGACCTTGAAGGGTAGAGTTTGTTCCAAGCTCTGTCTTCTCAACAAGAAGTGGCAAGCACTCCTTCAACTCGCTCTCTATGAAATCGTAGATTACCTTAGGCTCCACTTGCTTCATGGAAGCGCCAGTGGTTGTGGTCACCAATGGCACATTGCGGAAACCATCGAGCAAACGAAGGTAGAACCATGCTCGCAACACGCGGCACTGGGCTGTAAGGTTGTTGAACTCAGACTGTGAGAAACCGAACTTTTCAAAAGAAAGCGTACCTAAGTCCTCTATGACCTTACAACTCTGCATGATACCCTGGAAGCAGCCATTCCATTCGGTCTGGCAATCACCTCCGTCCTCTACATTATACTCATGATAGTGGTATCTACGCCATTTTCCACCATCATCCCACCAACCATCACGGGTAGGAGTAATCAGTTGGTCGGCAGTAAGCTCGTTGAGCACATGACGACTCTCTATGCTCCAGTAAGCATGCTCAAAAGGACGGAATGTGGCTCTGACCACATCGTTCTTGGTATTATAATAATTCTCTGATGCCACCTGATCGTAGAGCTTCTCGCTCAAATCAGTACAACTTGTCATGGCAAGTGTACCAAAAGCAGCAGATACAATATAATTGAATATTTTCATTGTTTCTATATTTTTAGATGATTATCAGATATCTACGTTCAAGCCAATGATAAACTGGCGGGTAGATGGATAGTAGTCACGAGAACCTTGTCCACTTGGGGTGAGTCCGTTCACCTGATAGGTAGAAGGATCTACACCGCTAAACTTGGTAAGGGTGAACACGTTCTTTACAGTACCATATACTCTAATGCGGTCGATGAAACGACACTTCTGCAAATTGAGCGTATAGCCCAATGTAATCATGTCGAGCTTCAAGTAGTCACCTCTCTCCAAGAAGTAATCACAAACCACAGGGTTGGCATTGCCTGAAATCTTGAAGTTCTTGCCGTATGCCTTCTGCAAGCAATTGCCAGTGAAGTTGCGGTTGGCATAATAGAAATCGTGGATGTTGAAGATGTCATATCCAAACGCACCACGGAAGAACAACGACAAGTCGAAGTTGCGGTAGCGGAAGTTCTGGCTGGAAGACAAGGAAAACTTAGGCAAACCATTGCCCACCTTCACACGGTCGTCTGCCGTTGCTTGGGAAGCACGGATGATGTCACCGCTCTTGTCATAGACCAACCACTCGCCATCCTCTGTATGACCAGCATATCTCCACATATAAAAGTTACCGATAGACTCGCCTTTCTCAATGCGCTGCAAGTTGTAGTAAGGATATGGATCAGAAGTACCTACCTCATCATAATAGTCCTGACCTACAAACTGGGAGTTGCTGAAGCTTACGAACTTATTCTGCATGGTAGAACCGATGAGGTTGAAGTCGTAAGAGAAATCCTTGGTAGTGACAGGGCGGAAATTGAGGTCAAACTCAAAACCGTAGTTTTTCATCGTACCTACATTGACGAATGTATTGTCAAAGAGGTATGGAGGAACAGATACCTTGTAGTCACCCAACAAGTCTTGCTGTTTGCGGTTGAAGTAGTTCAAAGAACCATAGATGCGATTGTTGAGCAAAGAGAAGTCGATACCTACGTTCCAGTTCTTACCCTTCTCCCACATCAAGTCAGGGTTCACATTCTTGGCTGGACCCCAAACCTGGAAGAACTTACCATTATATATATAGTAGCCAAATCCATTCATGGTATTCAATGACTTGTAGCTATCGAAGTTTTGGTTACCCGTCACACCATAGTCGGCACGAAGTTTCAAGTCGCTGATCCACTTGATGCCCTTCATAAACTTCTCATCAGAGATACGCCAACCAGCTGATACAGCAGGGAAGTTACCCCACTTGTGGTTAGCACCAAACTTAGAGGAACCCTCGTGGCGAAGAGAAGCGGTGAACATATACTTGCCAGCGAAGTCGTAGCTTACACGACCGAAGAAAGCGATGAGCTTGGCATCGTTCTTGTAACTGCCCATGTTTACCTCACCTTCTTCCTTATTAAACTCACCAGCACCCAAGTTGTCTGGACCCAGAGCATCATTAGGGAAATCCTTGTTGGATGCGTTCAAACCAGAATACTGAGAATACTGGTAAGAGTAACCTGCCATAGCCTTCACATTGTGTTTGCCAAAGCTACCGCTATAATTAGTGAGCCACTCCATTACATACTGGCTCTCCTTGCTGGAAGAACGACTTGCCTCACCTTCACGACCACTCTCAATAGCTATGGTGCTGGTAGAAGGACGGAACCAAGAGGCATCATGAGTATATTGATGGTCAGCGAACATCACCTGTGTAGAGAGATGATGATTGCCAGATGCATTCTTTGCCAACAAAGGCAAGAGGTTCAACTTAACGGTACCATCCCAGTCGATCAAACGGATATCATCCTTATCAGTCTCCAAGAGTTGACGCTCCACAGGATTGGAACCCACAACCTGACCCTTGAAGTTATAATAACGAATCGGATTATCTGGATCCATCAAAGGAGTAGTTGGGTTAGCCTCAAGAGCATCCTTGAATACGCTGTAATCAGCCTTGTCGCTGTAGATGACACGAGGAGCGACATTGGCAGTAATGGTGAAGAGTCCACCCTTGGTGGTATGCATGATGTTGGCACGAGCGCCATACTCCTGACGACGAGAACGAAGGTCGATACCCTTGGCATCACGATAATCGGCACTCACACGATAGTTGCTCTTGTCATTGCCACCACTGAGGGTCAGGGTATGTTGCATGGTAGTACCTGTACGGCTGACGGCATCAAGCCAATCTACATTACCGCCGAGGTCAACGCCAGAGTCACCCCATCCCAGACGAACATCACGGAAATCCTGAGCGTTCATCATCTTCAGGTCTTTCACCATCGTGTTCCAAGTATAAGAGGTAGAGTAAGAAGCGTGCGTTCTGCCGTCCTTGCTTCCCTTCTTGGTCGTTACCAAGATGACACCATTGGAACCACGAGTACCATAGATAGCAGAGGCTGCACCATCCTTCAATACGTCGAAAGAAGCGATGTCATTAGGATTGATGTTGGTGAGGTTGCCACCTGGCACACCATCAATCACAATCAGAGGACCGTTGCCTGCGGCACGAGAGGAGACACCACGAATCTGGATGCTTGCCTGATTGTTTGGGTCGCCCACCGCGGTATTGGTGATGCTCACGCCCGACACCTTACCCTGGATCATCATAGATACATCAGGAGAACTGATGGTGAGGAAGTCTTTCTCACCTACGTGAGAGATGGCAGAGGTAAGCTCTTTCTTGTCCATCGTACCGTAACCGATAACAACGACCTCATTGAGCACACCAGCATCTTCTTTCATGGTAACATTGATTTTCTTGCGTCCCTTTACCGCCTCGGTAAGAGACTCAAAACCCACGTATGAGAATACTAAGGTAGCCTTAGGAGAAACCTCGATGGTATAGTTACCATCCATGTCTGTAACGGCACCTGCCTTGGAAGAAGATGTCCTTACATTTACACCTATCAGAGGCTCACCAGAAGCATCAGTGACAGTACCCTGCACTTTCAGCATTTCCTGTGCCAAAAGCGTAAGAGGCATCAGCATGCACAAGCATAACAGTGCGGTTGTCTTTTTTAGGAATGTTTTCATTTGCTTTACTTTTAAGTTAATGTATATTCTTTTCGGTTAGGAACCTTAATTAATCTATCTTATCTATTGCAGTCGCAGGACTATACTCCACGACGACTTTTCGTTCCAGCGAACAACTTCCCGAAGGTACTTCCACCGTAGTGCAATGAGTAGCCTCATCATAGCTGAAAGTTGCACTCACACCATCCACTTGGGCTGAGATAGGAGCAGAAGTATTATAGATGTGCATCACATAAGAACGGTTCTGAGGAGCTTTGCTTACTGAACCTTGACGTTCCGAGATGATGTATTCACCTCTGTTGCCATCACAAACTTGCTTCAAGGAAGTCTTGGCATAATCGGTAGCATAATCAGCATTGTCACCATCATCCTCATAAAGAGAACCTTCACCATTGGCACCAGCCACCACATGAAGCACCAAGTTATCAGGACGTTCCGTAACATTCATCACTGTAGATGGATTGAAAGGAATGACCGAACCTTCACGGAAGAAATAAGGTATCTGTTCTTCTGTAAATGTCATTGTGCGCTTGCATGGGCCTTCTATCATCTCATGAGTAGATGCACTCCACCATTTACCTGCAGGGAACCAGATTTCCTTATTGGTCTTTCCGTCACTCCCTGCTTGAGCCGTGATAGGAGCCACCAAGATGTCATCACCAAAGAAATACTCTCCATCGTATGTGTAAGCCTCCTCTACCTCTGGATACTCATAATAGAGTGGACGGCAAAGAGAGATACCTGTTTCGTATGTCTTGCGAGCCATCGTATAGATGTATGGGAACAAAGTATAACGCAAACGCACTGCCTCCAATATGGTAGGGAAATTAGAGAACTTCCAGATTCTACGTTCGATGCGGTTATCACTTGTGGCATGAGTACGGAAGATTGGGGTAAACACGCCAAACTGAATCCAGCGTAACACGAGGTTAGGATTGTTGATAAGTTCTTCACTTGAATACATGTGACCTCCCAGGTCGTGTCCCCAATAACCGTAACCAACATTAGAAGCCGTTGCTGTGAAGTATGGCTCAAATGCCAAAGCGTCATAACTGATATTGGCATCACCCGAGAAACCTATCTGATAACGATGGCTACCCAAACCTCCCCAACGATGGAAGATGACAGGACGATGGCCGGTACGCTTCGCTGCCTCATTATAGAACACATGGTTGCACCAGAATGTCTCACTCAAAGAGTTGGTATATGGACTCGTAAGATGCTGTTGCCAATCTATCCACCAGAAATCTACGCCTTCTTTTTCATGGTCACGGATGATATTCTTAAAGAAAGACTTTGTAAAATCTGTATAATCAAGACTCCAGTTGATGGTGTTCTTATCATCATTGAGATACTTGCCACCCAATTCGGACTTCATTGCCGCAAAATAAGATGGAGACTCCACCTCATTGATTCCATCGGCAGGATGCAAGTTGAGAGCAGTCTTAAAGTTCTGTTCGTGCATCTCTGAAAGTAATTGGGTAGCATTTGGAATCAAGTTTGTATTCCAAGACCAACCAGTCCAACCTCCACGACCTTCCGAACCACTGTAAGCATTACCATTCCAATGCCAATCCATGTCGAGAATCATCACATCAGTAGGAATCTTGTTCGTCTTCAAGTCCTTCATGATATTGCGATAATCATCTGCCGAATAAGAGGCATACTTGCTATACCAATATCCAAACACATAGTCTGGAGGCAAAGGTATGTCACCTGCTATCTTTGTAAAGTCGGCTATTGCCTTCTTGTAATTGTGACCATAACCCAAGAAATAGGTGTCCATTGCATGATTGTCTGCACGGTCAGCCCACCAACTATATCCAACTTCCGTACTTGGCACCAATGCGTATGAACGTCCACCATCTGCACGAGAGGAACTCCAAGAGTCGTCTATCACTGCCCAACCAGAACGTGACACAAGACCGTTTTCCATCTCTGAACGCTTGCTATCGCCCATCAGTCCATCCAAAGTACGGCAGGTTCCCTTCAGGTTCAATGGGTCTGGCTTACCTGGATACCATACGGACTGAACACCGTCACCGTTGACTGCAATGGTAAGGTTCGTGGAAGAAGCTGGTATTGTACGAGGGTCTGTACCCTTGCGATACTTCAACTTCAAGTTGGATGTTATTATATATAAATAGGTATCGTCTTCAGTTTTTGTAAATTGAGGAACATCCAAATTACGATTGACAACCGTAAATGTTGCTTGATCCTCAAACGTACCCTTTGCACTATACTCAATGCGTATCATCTCAGGAGTAAGCACGGTGAAACGAACATTGCCACATTTCACGATAGCATTGGTTGCAGCCACAGGATTGTTGCTTACAACACCTTGCGCTGTTACCGTAAGAAATGCAGCACAAGCAATGAAAGCGAAAGATAATAATCTCTTCATGTTCAAATTGTTCATTAATTGTTAGTTATGTTATTTTAAATTCCAAATACAGCCTTGTCGGCGTTGCTGGTTGCAAAGATAGGCCTTTTTTTAATAGGTTATAACACCGTACACCAAAAATACAAATATGTACAAACAACACTTGTGCTGAATATCAGACACTTATGATATTCTGCACAAGAGAAAAATACAAACCCTATCCAAAGGGTATTTCGCATATATTAAAGAGATTTTAATCTATTTTAGCTACTCTTTCTTCAAAATCCTCAGGATAAAGAGAGCGTAAACGGATGCGAGAACGATAAGAATATACCGTCTGCTTGGAACATCTCAAGAAAGCAGCAATCTTCTCATTCTCCACAATACCCAAACGCAACAAGGCATAGATGCGTAACTCTGTGTTAAGTCGGCCGACCTTCTTGGGTTGAATATTCTCGTCTTCCTTCATCAAACCATTGAAGGACACAACAAACTCTGGAAAGATTCGGAGGAAGATACGGTCGAAGTCCTCAAAGAACTCTTCGATTTCATCCTCCACGATGGCACTTGACTTCAAACGTCTATAGAGTTCCTGCAGTCCACCATTGGCAGCCAATTTATTGAGTGAACGTCGATAAGCATCCAACTTATCTATATAAGCCGAACACTTGTTCATAAACTCCATGATATAGATATTCTTAATCTTATTACTCTCGAAGAGTGAGCTATTGGTCTCTTGCAGAGCCGTATTGGCTTCGTTCAGTTTGTCATTGGTAGAAGTCAATTGTGTATTGAGAGAATTCAACTTCTGGTTCATCTCATTCAAACTCTTGTTTGACTCTTCCAAGGCACGGCGAGCATGGGCGATTCGATGCAACTGCTTACGAGTATAAATCATCAAAGCCCCCACCAACAGCAAGAGGAAGCTCACGATAATCAATCCTAAGGTGATATGTGCTCGCTCGGACTTGCGCATGGCATCATACGCATTATCTATAATAGGCAAAGCATCAGAAACCTCAATAATACGTAGTTTCGCATTACAAAAGGTAGCATCTTCCATCGACTTTCTCATATACAAGTAAGCACGAGTTACATCACCCTCCTCATATAATAAGGTGGCAAGACGACGAAGCGACACATACTCCTTGATACTATTTTTCAAATCAGACATGGCTGAAATGATGAGATACTGCTTTTCCTTATCCTTGTCATTTATCTGGCGATAAATATTAGAGATAGAATAAGCCACATATCCCATCTCTCGGTCATCCACCGTCAACTTTTTATAAGAAGCAAGAAGAATATGCAACGCATCTGTATATTTCTGATTCGTTACCAAGAACTCAGCCTTGTCCCAATCGCTCTTCAAGACATTTAAGTTCTTGAGCGAATCTCGGTAAAGCAAACGCCTCCGCTCATAGTATTCACGCTGGATAGAGGTTATCGCTGTTTGACGAAGTGCATCGTAAAGTTCGCCATACAAACCATAATAGTATTGGCGCATATCATTGGACATCAAACTGACATCCGTTGCCGAAAGTATTCTGTTCGCCTCCAAATAGTTGCCACTCTTGGTAAAGATACCCGCAATATCCAACTCTGAATAGACACTGTCCTCATAAACATTCAATTTCTTTGCCAAACTAAGTTTTCGTTCCGCATACACGTATGCAGAATCCAACTTAAAAGGCTTGTATTTGGCGAAGATGTCACGAGACACCGCCAATCTTTCCTCATCATTATTCGCTCTACGAAGCTTTTGCTTCAACACGTCAATCCTCTGCTCGTACTTATGAGTATAAACGCTACTGTTCTTGATGACCACATCAAGTTCCTCAAGTGTGTACACTTTGCAATACAGGTGGGGGGGGTGGCAAGGGCAAAAGTATCCATGCACAGAGCTATCACCGACAATAATAGTACTTTGAGTACCCCATTCATTTCATATTTACTATAGTTTTCCTTTGCCATAATTTGATATTTCCTTATTTCCGCAACACTATAATTTAATGTTTTTTATAAGCACCTGAGCAACAAAAAGTTGCTCAGGATTTTGCCATGTCAGAAATTTCACTTATCTTAGTGTTGCAAAATAAAAACAAACAAAATTCTGAATGGCATGGCAAAAATACAAATAAAATCCGAGAAACTCACTCCTTTTGGGAGAATTTTGTCGCTTTGCAAGCAAAATCCCACTAAACCCTATAGGTTGCGGATTTGAGGATAAGGGCGTATACAGAAAGGTTTGCCAGCGTATTATACTATCTTGACCCCCTCAGCATTGATATTAACGCAAAAAACGTTAAAAACGACAAGATTCTCTGGGAAAAGCATTGCCTTATCCTAGGAAATGTGTAAAATCCAATATATCGAAACCTAGGAAACGTGTAAAATCCGGCATATCAAAAGCTAGGAAACGTGTAAAATCCAGCACTTTGAAAGCTAGGATACGTGCAACAACAAGAATATCAAGAAGTTATGAAACGTAAAAAAACGGCAATTATTAGCAGAACTTTCGCATGTGGTTCAAGAACTGGCTGAAGACCCAAAAATGAGGGGCGGCAGAGGCTTGTGCAGCATGGGTTCCTACATACTGGCGCATTTGGATAATAAAACTGAAACCACTTACTATTCATTAGCGACCGCTTGTGATCTAAAACTAGCCCATTACCCCAAAACGCCGAAAATCCCATTTGCAACTTGTAGAAAAAATGGCTAAATTTGCAAGGAAACATTAATACATTTATAGAAAGAACAAGATTACTAATTATTTAATAGATAAATACGATGAGAAGATTAGTTTATTTATTAGTGCTATTTGTTATGTTTATAACATCAGCCAGGGCAGAGATTTTTTACTCTACACTTAAAATTGGTGAACAAACCACACTAAATGCCTATGCTTCACCTTCCTCCAATCATTATATCAGCAAGTATGAATGGTGGTTTCCTTCAGTTTGTGTAACAGCCGCAGGAGGAGGCTCCAGGTCCGATAGCTATTGTACAATATTGGCAACGGGAGCAACCAAGTACGTTGCAGGTGGACGGGTAGAGGTAAAATGCCATGTCTACCAAAGGGAATATGGGCATTCAATAGACACGCCGTTGACAACTGTGACATTCGTAATAACGGTAAATGAAAATGGAGGCGGAGAGATAGAAGGGGGAACGGATATCAAGCTGGTCAGCTCCTCGCCAAAAGATGGAGACACGGATGTGGATGTAAACGTGAAACCTGTGCTACAATTCAATCAGGCGGTATCATATGTGAGCAACAAGCCTATATCCCAATGGATCAGGCTAGAAACAGACTATGGTTCAAAAATATACGTTGACAGCCATTTCGCAACCAATATAAAAGCCGATGGAACATCAGAAACCCAGGTAACCATCACACCTCAGAAGACACTTCAGACTGGCACTCACTACACGCTGATTATACCAGCTGGTAGCCTTAAACTCAGGAATGAATCTCAAAACAGCAACGAACACAGGATAGGATTCACAACGAAGGATGTAAACACATCGATTGCTACCCCTGTCTTGAAAGGAACCAAGAAAGGTCTGGTATACGACATGAGTGGCCGGCGTCTGAATGCTCCTAAAAAGGGCATCAACATCATCAATGGTAAGAAATATATCTGTAAGTAATAACGAATTTATATACCTATGCTATTGTTGACAAAAAAATAACACCTGGAACCTTTCCAAGCAGAAGGTGACAGGTCTCGACAGGAAACTAGACAAGCAAGGAGGGGGATTACTGAATTTTAATGTTTTCTCCCACCTTGATTTTCACTTCATAGAAACTGGAACCGTATCCCAGCCAATAACCCAAAGCGCCCTGAACATTCGACTTCAAATTGGAGTTGACAGGCATCAGGGGAATTCGGGACAAGGCTGCCATATCTTCGAAACTGCGCCAAAAGGCATAACCTTCTTCACCTAATGAAGAAAACTTTACCCTTACTATTTCATTCTCCTTAAAAAAAGGAGTAAAATCTTTCTGTAAATTATCCCTACCCCGTTTTACAGAAATTCTTCCCTCTTCTCCTATCATTCCATCGTCAAAAAGGCCTAATTCGGCAGAATACATTTCGTTCTGATTTCCTACAGTCTGCGTAAAAAGTTTGCATTTCCCCCGATAAGACGTATAGGCATAAAGTTGGAAAAGACTATCCACATCAGTAGGCTCTACACGAAAGGAATCAATTTTTGCAGACACAGGAATACGGGTCTTTGCTTCTGCTACCTTGCCATCCGAAGCCTCTACCCTCAAGGCATATTCCCTGCCCTCCACGCCACGCATATCATAAGTTGTGTAGATAAAAGGTGGAAAATATCTTTTATCATACCTACCAACCAAGACCTCTGTTCTTTCGCCATCAGAAATGGTAATTTTCGCCCATCGGTCCATATAGCGAGAAAGGCTGTCTAATGACAGTTCATCCTTACCCAAAGGGATCGTTTTTGTCAGTTTTACAATAGGGAAGCCACCCGCATCAATCCACCCTTCAACTACCAATTGCGATTCATCAGACGTAGACACATCCTGGCTGCATCCTCCAAACACAAAGGATAAAGCCAAAACGATTATGACAATATAATTGTGACAGATTTTCATAAGCTGACGTTTCAAAATTTACAATAATAATTGATAGAAGGCATAATGGGCATCAAGAACTTAAAAGCATTATATCTCACATGATTATCATACACCTTGATGCGATAGAACAAATCATTTCCGTGCATCGTAACATTATACAGCGAAAAATTGATTCCGCTACGAACTTTACCCTTCGTTGCAAAATCATAACTTACCGACAAATCAAGACGCATATAAGGTTTTACCCTATCTCCATTATGAGGTCCATATTCCGTTACAAGATTGCACGACATTAAATAAGCATAATTCACTTTAGTATAAGGGGTTCCGGAAGCCAGCACATAGGTTGAGCCTAAACTGACACGGCGATTTATACGATAAGTAGCTACGGCATTCAGCTCGTAAATTCTCTCATGCCCGGCAGGATACCATCCCTGATATTGTTCGCCATCAAACTTTCGCATGGCGCGCCCCAAGGAACCACTCAACCATCCCGTCAGTTTTCCCCTTCGCTTTTCAAGGAGAAGATTCAATCCATAATTGTAACCCTTGCCATGCAACAAGGAGCCATCAAAAGAATAAGAAGAGAAAAGGATATCAAACATATTGCTATTATTCTCTATCTGATTCATCAGCCATTTATAATAAGTTTCAACACTCAACCGGTATTCCTTTTCGGCAAACCAGAATTCACCTTGCAAGGCAGCATGACAAGCATATTGCGGACGATGATTCTGATCGGCAGCAAACCAGAATTCGGTGGGAAGTCCAGCCGAAGAAAAGCCAGTCTGAAAAAGATACTGGTTACGGATGCCCAAATTGAGATTCAGTTTGGCTGATTGCGACAGGTCGTAATTAAACTTAAGATGAGGCATCACCCGATAAAAAGATTTCTGACAATGATAACCTGAGACTCTAGCACCCAGTTCCATCAAGAGATTTTCTCCCAAAGGTTGACAATACTGCAGATAAGCACTTGCCTCTGTCGCCAGCTGATGCTGCGTATCAGTCTGATAATTAGCAAGATTGCCAGAAATACCAATATCTTGCGGCAAGAGCTGATGGCGAACCACCTCTGCTCCCATTCTCCATCTTCCACAAGAGAAATTTCCCTTATATCCTAAATCAAAGATGAAAGACCGCATTCCTACTTGAAAAGAATACTCATTTAAATTCAACCGGTTGGCATAACGGGAATAATACACCATCTGCTCCATCTGCCAGTTCTTTCTCCTCTCATTTTCCCCATGCTTGGAGCGCGAATACCAATGGAGCGCTGCCATCGTATTGTTCCACTTGAGCTTTCCCTGCAAGCCATGACTGGCCTGTCCTATCTTCATTTTATCATAGCCCCAATAACCTTCAATTTTCAACACATTAGCATCATCCAACTGAGTGATATAAGACAAATTATAATCTGAGAAATCATACTTCACCTCATCACCATCTACCTCAAGCCATTTAGAGTATAATAGATTGAGATAGGCCGCACGAGCCGATAATAAAAGCAAGGAGCGTTTGCCAATAGGCAAGCGTAAAGTGCCTTGAGAAGACATCGGACCTACAGACAGTTCTCCATGAACAGCACCAACCGAAAGACTATCTTCTGCCGCAAGCCAAGTAGGAGTCAACATATCTACCCTACCGCCCAATCTGTTAGGGAACGAAGCAGAAACAGG
>ENA-OPCG01000257-OPCG01000257.1-human-gut-metagenome-genome-assembly--contig:-NODE-257-length-24720-cov-15.306142_pt1 | contig 24720 bp, 17 predicted proteins | sample MGYA00241248_ERZ501476 | MGnify/ENA primary metagenome ERZ501476 (study PRJEB25962, sample SAMEA2042629) | human gut metagenome | biome: human gut; feature: human-associated habitat; material: faeces... | reverse complement strand
TACACAAATATCTCCGAAGTGGTGTAATGAACAAAGGCTTGTTTGAAGCGAGCGAGGAAGGAACTCCTCAAGGCGGACCTCTAAGTCCATTGTTGAGTAATATAATGCTCAACGAATTGGATAAAGAACTCGAACGCAGAGGACTCCCCTTTGTGCGTTATGCCGACGACTCGATGATATTCTGCAAGTCCAAAAGGGCTGCAATGCGAGTGAAGGAGTCTATAACCCGATTTATAGAAAATGTTCTATATCTCAAAGTCAACAAGGAAAAGACCATAGTGTCGTATTGAGGTTGGGTCGGCTATTATCACCTTGCCAATATGAAGCGTCTCTTGCTTGTAACAGACGAATGGCTAAGGCGTAGAATCCGCATGTGTATATGGAAAGCTTGGAAGAAAGTCAAGACAAAAGTGGCAAACCTCATTAGATGCGGTATCAATAAATACCAAGCATACGAATGGGGTAACACTTGCAAGGGCTATTGGCGAATAGCTGACGGCCCTGTTCTAAAAAGGGCGATAGATAACAATAAACTACGCTCCGCAGGGTATGCTACTTTAATGGAGGCGTATCTCGAATGGTATCCAAAATAGGAACCGCCGTATGCGGAACCGCACGTACGGTGGTGTGAGAGGTCGGAAAACGAAAGTAGGAAGAAAACTGCTTCGTTTTCCTCCTACTCGATTATCATTGTACGCTAACTATAGTTAGCTGTCTTTATTTTACTCAAGTCCCTTTCCGTGGCAGTTCTTAAACTTCTTGCCGCTACCACATGGACAAGGATCATTACGTCCTGGCATCTTGTCCTTTACAAGTGGAGTGTGGTTCTCTTCAATCTCGCGAGTATCCTGATTAGCAGCTTCCTGCTGTGCGATATCGTCGAGGTCAACCTTCTCCTCTGTATAGTTCTGACGCTGTGTTGGCTGTTCAGGAGCAGCTTCCTGAACTTCCTCCTGACGCTGCATTTCTGGTATCTGACCACGTGTAAGAATGCTTGAGATACGGTTGTTCATATCATTAACCATTGAGTCAAACAGTTTTGCACTCTCAAGCTTGAAGATAAGCAATGGGTCCTTCTGCTCGTATGATGCATTCTGTACGCTATGACGAAGTTCGTCAAGCTGTCGCAGATTCTCCTTCCAGCAGTCGTCAATGATATGAAGCATGATAACACGCTCAAATTGCTTAACAACGTCCTTGCCTTCTGTGCGGTAAGCCTCCTTAAGGTTGCAAGGAATATTGTATACACGCTTGCCGTCTGTGATAGGAACCATAATGCGCTCGTAGATAGCGCCCTGATTTTCCTCCACCTCTTTTATTATAGGCCATGCAACACTCTCTATGCGGTCTGTCTTGCGCTTGAATGTAGCCATTGCGCTTTGGAACGAACGCTCCTCAAGGTCTTCTCTCTTAATGTTGTCAAAGTCCTCTTCTGAGAATGGGCATTCCATAGCAAGAACCTTCAAGAACTGCTCGCGGCAACCTTCGTAGTCGTTAGACTCGATGATGTTTACAACGCGGTCCCAGATAACGTTAGTGATATCCATACCGATACGCTCGCCCATAAGAGCATGGCGACGCTTCTCGTAGATAACGGTACGCTGTTTGTTCATTACGTCGTCATACTCGAGCAAGTGCTTACGTATACCGAAGTTGTTCTCCTCAACCTTCTTCTGAGCGCGTTCAATGCTCTTAGAGATCATTGGGTTTTCAATACGGTCACCCTCCTGGAAGCCAAGACGGTCCATAAGGCTTGCTATACGCTCTGAAGCGAACAGACGCATAAGCTTGTCCTCAAGCGATACATAGAATACAGAGCTACCTGGGTCGCCTTGACGTCCTGCACGTCCACGAAGCTGACGGTCTACACGGCGGCTCTCATGACGTTCTGTACCGATAATGGCAAGTCCGCCTGCAGCCTTAACCTCAGGTGTAAGCTTGATATCGGTACCACGACCAGCCATGTTGGTAGCGATAGTAACAGCACCGAGCAGACGTTCTTCTTTGTGCTTGTTGCCATCCTCGTCAACGATTTCTACAACACCCATTGTGCTGCGACCTGCCTCAGCCACGATGTCAGCCTCCTTCTTGTGCAACTTGGCGTTAAGAACCTGATGAGGAATCTTGCGCATGTTGAGCATCTTAGAGATAAGCTCAGATATTTCTACCGATGTAGTACCAACAAGAACAGGGCGTCCGTTGTTACGCATCTCTACAATTTCGTCGATAACTGCAGCATACTTCTCACGTGCTGTCTTGTATACACGGTCGTCAAGGTCCTTACGAAGGATAGGACGGTTTGTAGGAATCTCAACAACGTCGAGCTTGTATATATCCCAGAACTCACCTGCCTCTGTAGATGCAGTACCAGTCATACCCGAGAGTTTATGGTACATACGGAAGTAGTTCTGCAAGGTAATGGTTGCGAATGTCTGTGTGGCAGCCTCTACTTTAACATGCTCCTTGGCTTCAACAGCCTGGTGCAAGCCGTCGCTCCAACGACGTCCTTCCATGATACGTCCAGTCTGCTCGTCCACAATCTTAACCTCACCATCCATAACAACATACTCGTCGTCCTTATTGAACATGGTGTAAGCCTTTAGCAACTGCTGTAGGGTGTGAACACGCTCCGACTGTACTGCATAATGGTTTAGCAAGTCGTCCTTCTTGTCAAGACGCTGCTGTTCGTCAAGTCCCTTTTCGTTCTCAAGAGCCGACAATTCAGATGTGATGTCAGGCAATACGAATAGTTCCTTGTCATTTACCTGATTTGCAAGCCATTCTGTACCCTTGTCTGTAAGGTCACAACTGTTAAGCTTCTCGTCAACAACAAAGTAAAGAGGTTCTACAGCCTCCGGCATACGGCGGTTGTTGTTCTCCATATAATACTCCTCTGTCTTGAGCATACCAGCCTTGATACCCTCCTCAGAGAGATATTTGATAAGTGGCTTGTTCTTAGGCAGAGCCTTGTGCGAGCGGTATAGTGCGAGGAAGCCTTCCTCGAGTTTCTTCTGGTCGTTTGCCTTCTGTCCCTCAGATATAAGCTGCTTAGCCTCTGCAAGATACTGTGTTGCAAGCTTGCGCTGTACGTCAACAAGACGCTCTACCAATGGCTGATACTCCTCAAACATCTGATCATCGCCCTTAGCGATAGGACCTGAAATGATAAGCGGTGTACGTGCGTCGTCAATGAGTACCGAGTCAACCTCATCGACAATGGCATAGTTGTGCTTGCGCTGTACAAGGTCGGCTGGTGATAGAGCCATATTGTCACGCAGATAATCGAAACCAAACTCGTTGTTTGTACCGAAGGTGATGTCTGCCATATATGCCTTGCGGCGCTCTGGAGAGTTTGGACGATGCTTGTCGATACAGTCTACCGAAAGACCGTTGAACATATAAAGCGGGCCCATCCATTCAGAGTCACGTTTAGCAAGGTAGTCGTTCACAGTTACCACGTGTACACCATTGCCGGTAAGTGCGTTAAGGAATACAGGCAAGGTAGATACAAGCGTCTTACCCTCACCAGTTGCCATCTCTGCAATCTTACCCTGGTGCAAAACGATACCGCCAAACAACTGTACATCGTAGTGAACCATTTCCCACTTCAGGTCGTTGCCGCCTGCTGTCCAGTGGTTATGGTAGATAGCCTTGTCGCCATCAATAGTGATAAAGTCGTTCTTTGGATTAGCTGCAAGCTCGCGGTCAAATTCGGTAGCAGTTACAACAGTCTCCTCGTTCTCGGCAAAGCGGCGTGCTGTATCCTTTACGATAGAGAAGGCAACAGGCATAACCTCGTCAAGAGCCTTCTCGTAGATGTCGAGCACCTCTTTCTCGAGCTTGTCGATAGCGTTGAAGATGCTTTCGCGCTCGTCGATAGGAGTTTCTTCAATCTTTGCCTTCAGCTCGGCAATCTTCTCCTTTTGCTCTTTAGCCGAGTCCTGTACATACTGTTGCAGTTGCTTTGTGCGTGCACGCAATTCGTCGTTGCTCAGCTTCTGAATCTCAGGATAAGCCTCCTTAACCTTGTTTACGAGGGGTTGTATGAGCTTCATGTCCTTTGATGACTTGTTGCCAAACAATGACTGTAATAATTTGTTGAAATTCATTGTATATTTTGTTTTATTATATGCTTGTTGTTAAATATGGGTGTAAAATTACTAAAAAAAATCCAAATAGCACCATTCTGGAGCCTGTAAACGGTATATTAAGTGTGTTTACCGTTGTTACAGGACCAAAATACTATTGCAGAGGTGCTGAAGAACAAGCATTTGGTGCACGTATACGTATGGCTTTAGCAATAGTCGGAGCAATGCGGTCGACTGTTGCCGGGGTTGTTATACGTTCAGCCTTTACTCCTGCTCCATACAATACGATAGGGAAGGGGATAAATGCTGCACGTGAAAAGTAATTTTCGTGACTGTCTTCGTTTATTATTTGCCAACCTGGAGCGGTTTCTATGATAAGGTCGCCGCTAACAGCTGGGTTGTATGGACTTGTTGTTACGTTGCGCACGCCTGCTGTCAGTCCGAGTAGCTCTTTCGAGCGTGTTATTACATCCGTAAAACTGATATGGCGTTGCTCTATAAGCTTGCGGTCAAGATAAATTTGGTTGTGGAAACAGGTTTCCACATATTTAGCTTGTCCGTATATAGCACCGAGGTACATGTTAAGCAGATTGGCGGTGCGGTTGATGTAGAATGTGCCCGACGGTATGCGGAATCGCTGATAGTCAACCTGTTGTTCGTCTGTATAGCCTGTACTTGTAAGTACAAACATCACCTTATCGCTGCCTACATTCTCCTCAATGCGCTTTATTAGAGAAGCAAGTGTGCGGTCAAGCTTTACATATATAATCTCCATTTCCGACTGCCATACGGTGGCATCGGTACCTTTGGCCGATAATGTTACCGACAACATATCCGTAATGTTGTCGCGTCCCATACCCATTTGTTTAACGCAGGCTATAGACATATCGGCAACAGCATCATTGTCGCCCGTAGTTCCCCTGGTGCTTGCGTTGTTGTATGTTCTTACAAGAGCCTGTGCTCCCTTTGAGTAGTAATTGGATGTTGTCCAAAGATTGGTCTTGTCGTTAACCCAAAATGCTCCATCAGCAGCATGACCTGCCGACAATACTGCAGCATCCTTCTCTTGTGCCACAGAGTATACAATAGCTGCTCCTTTGGTAGATATCTTCAGCTCGTCACCTACAGTTGAGGTGGCAATCTTCTGTGGAGACACACCATATGTATTGTCGTCTGTACAGAATACAGGGCGCAATGTAGTGCGGTCGAGCCATTGTGTGGCCACTATATTATTATAATGTGGGGTGGTGCCAGTAGCTATCGAGGCTATGGCAGATGCGCGGTCAACAGGCGCAAACGGATAGCTTGCGGCCTCGTACACTCTGCCTTTTTGCAAAAGACGCTTGAAACCTTCTTCGCCGTACAGAGGAGCAAAATGCTCAATATAGTCGGTGCGCAATTGGTCTACAGCTATATTCACGACAAGTCGTGGAGCTGGTTGTAGGCTTTGCGCCGACATCTCGGTCATATTGCCGAGCAGTGTCAGCAGGATTATGGTTGATAAGTATCTGTTCATTCTTTATTGTTGTATTTCGTAAATATGTATACTACTTGCCATATCTTAATAGCAAAGATAATGCCACAAACATCAAACCCTCGGCATAGTCTTGGAAAAATCCGCCTATGAAGAAGATTAACAGGCATGTGCACCATGTCTTAATCCACCAATTTCGCTTGCCTTTTCGTATAGACTTTATTGTGGGAACAATCGCGAATAGCGATAGTGGATTAAGCATAAGTATCTGCAAATTGAGGCTCACTGTAGGGTGTTGCGAGAAAACCATTGCCAAGAGAATGAGTCCGCATAAGCCAGTGGATAGTAGCAGTATGAGGTCTAACCACCAGTAATTAGACTTGCGCAAGGTTTCTATTACCGTAAGAATCACCACAGTCAATGCTATTGTCAGCATACATGCAAATGGAGACAATGGAAACGAGTCGTTGCCCACATCACTTGTTCGTGGCAATACCCAAGTATCTGATGTCACCAAGGGTCGGTTTGTATTATTGTTTCCCTTTATCTCGGCTTTGGCAAAGTCGTTTGCCAGATGTTCGGGCAAGAACTGTTGTTCTTCGCGAGTGGTAGGCTGGTCTGCCTTAATGCCAAGAAGAAGGTCGTTGCCGAATCGTGCCCAACGATGAGTCTCGTTATATTCGTGAATCATCTGTCTGAACGTGCGGCTACTGTCTATCTTGTTGTGGTATGTCACTTTGCCTTTGATGTGACTTAGTATTATGTCGCGGGCACGTGTTGTGCAGTTGTCGTAGAAGTAGTTGTATCTGTATACGCGGTTCTGCGGCTCATAATTGGTGTATATGGCATCAGCGATAGCCTTCTTCTCCTCATTGGTTAGGTTTAGCACTTGCTGGCGTATGCCACAGCCCGAGGCTGCATAGTTTGACACAAAGTCGCTGAAGTATTCCATACCCATCTCGTAGTCGGTCAGTCCGAATACAAAGCGCAATACAAAGAAAGGTTTACCAAACGAGAACATGCCATAGTTTACAGCAAGGTCGGTTCCGTGTGCACGGTCGTTGTATCTTATTGCAGTATGTCCATATAGGCTGTACACGTATGGTCGAGGACCGCACGTGAGCAAACTAACCTCAACAGAATCGAGATATGAGTCGGCCTTTTGTGTCTGGCTAAGTGCTGGCAAATTATTTGTTAATAACAAAAAAAATACCAGTATAGTATGTATTATTTCCCTTTTAAATCGTTTCATGATGCAAAAATAACTTTAATTTCTCAGTTAGCGTGCCTTTATTTCGTTTTTTTTCAATAATTTTGCAACCAATTGTTCCGATAGGAGTAAATATGGAGCATAATGCCACCTATTATATATAATGTGTATGTAGATTGGCATAGAAAGACATACATCAAAAAACAAGATTTAGAGAACATGAAGAAAATACTCATTACCGCTTCCATGATTGCCACATCACTTGCTGTTCTGGCTCAAAGTGGAACAAACTCTCCTTACAGCCAGTATGGCTTAGGCACTCTTGGCGAACAGGCAGGAGGTTTTAATCGTGGAATGAATGGTTTGGGATTGGGCTTCCATGAGCACAACCAAATTAATAGTCTTAACCCTGCATCGTATGCCTCTATCGACTCGCTGTCGTTTATTTTTGACGCTGGAATCTCTGGACAGATAACCAACTATAAGGAGGGTGATGTTAAGGTTAACGCTCAAAACGGCAATTTCGAATATGTGGTTGCCGGATTCCGTTTGGCAAAGCACCTTGGTGTAAGCTTTGGTATCTTGCCATACACCAATGTGGGTTATAATTACTCTAACACACAAAAGATAGGAAGCTCTATAGGTTCAAGCTCTTCAACAACCTATTCTAACACATATACCGGAACAGGAGGTTTGCATCAAGTATACTTGGGCTTTGGCTGGATGCCAATAAATGGTTTGGCTGTTGGTGTCAATGGCTCTTATCTGTGGGGCAACTACACACGTTCTATCGTAAACTCGTACAGCGACAATTATGTCAATACGCTTTCGCGATATTACACAGCGTCTGTCAATAACTACAAACTCGACTTTGGTGTGCAGTACACCCACAAACTTACAAAGAAAGACGAACTTACACTTGGCCTTACATACAGCTTGGGTCACAAACTTGGTTCTACGCCACAGTGCAAGGAGATATCAAACAACTCGCAGACAGGCGTTGCCGATACCACCATACATAAGGGTACATCCGATTTGGCAATACCTACTGTTTATGGTGTAGGTCTTATGTGGAATCACTCTGGATCGCTGAAGGTAGGCTTAGACTATACTTTACAAAAGTGGTCGTCGGTAGATAGTCCTCAATATCAGGGCATGTCCGAGCATGGTCTTGCATATAAGGACCGTCACAAGTTTACCTTGGGTGGCGAGATTTGTCCACAAGAGAACAGCCGTAAGTTCTTTAGCCGTGTGCATTACCGCATAGGCGCGTCGTACGCTACCGACTATCTTAAGATAAACGGACAGAACGGACCAAAGGAGTATAGCGTTAGTGCAGGCTTTGGCATTCCTATCGTTAATGGTTACAACAACCGCTCGCTTCTTAACATCTCCGCTCAATGGGTGCGTCAGGATTGCAAGACATTCGTTACCGAGAATTCGTTCCGCATCAATATTGGCTTGACCTTCAACGAGCGTTGGTTTGCCAAGTGGAAGATGGAGTAAAAAAACAAGTAGATAATGGCTTTGAAATACAGCAAGTACATATTGTTATGGATTGTAGGCATTGTGCTTATGGCCTCGTGCGAGGAGCAGAAAGAGCATACTGCCCCGGCTGTGCACGACCGCGACTCTGCTTCTATGATGATTAGTTACGGAGTAAATACCTTGATTTCTGATTCGGGAGTGATAAAATATCGCATCGTTTCAGAAAGATGGGAGGTCAATACTGTGCGCAATCCGTCGCGTTGGATATTCGAGAAAGGACTGTTCTTTGAGCAGTTCGACGAGAAGTTTCATGTACAGTCGTATATACAATGTGATACTGCCTACTATTACGACCAGAAGAGATTGTGGGAGTTGCGAAGCCGTGTAAGCATACTTACCAAGGACGGTTTACGTTTTACAAGTCAGCAGTTGTTTTGGGACGAGTCCAACCATGAGCTCTATTCTTTTGTACCTTCCAAGCTTGTAACACCCGACCGAACGCTTGAGGGAACTTACTTCCGCAGCGATGAACGTATGACAAAATACACGGTATCCAATAGTAAAGGCTCGTTTGAAAAAGCCGATATCGCAGGTAGTGGCGACACTATAGCCAGCGCACCAGATACGGTTAAGGCTGCTGTACGTCCGCAGGTTCGTCCTACAAGAAAGATTCAACGATAAATAATAAATATTAAGACAATAGCACAGGGCAGAACGTAAGAATTCGGCCGTGTGCTTTGTTTGGTTATTAATCAATCAAATATAAAGTGGAAACAGAGATACCTCTATTAATCTGTATTGCCGTAACAATGGTTCTGTCGGGATTCTTTTCGGGCATGGAGATAGCATTCGTGTCAAGCAACCGTATGCTTGCCGAGATGGATCGTGAGGACAGTGGACTGTCAGGCAAAATAATATCGGTGTTTTACAGCCATCCTAATGGCTTTGTCAGTACAATGCTTGTTGGCAACAACATAGTGCTTGTAGTGTACGGTATATTGTTTGCCCAGTTGTTCGACAATACACTCTTCAGTTCTTTGGACGAAGGTGCCAGGGTTACAGCCGACACATTGTTGTCTACGCTTGTGATACTGTTCACAGGGGAGTTCTTGCCTAAGATTCTGTTCAAAAACAATGCCAACCGACTACTTTCTGTATTTGCGGTTCCTGCATACATTTTCTATATATTATTGTGGCCAATAAGCCGTTTCTCAACATTCCTCTCCAAGTGTCTGCTTTATGTCGTAGGCATAAAGATGACGGCAGAGAATGATGATGAGGGATTCTCAAAGGTCGATCTCGACTATCTTGTGCAGTCGAGCATAGACAATGCGCAGAGCGAAGACGACATCAACGACGAGGTAAAGATATTCCAGAATGCGCTCGATTTCTCCGATTGTAAAGTGCGCGACTGTATGGTGCCTCGTACAGAGATTAATGCAGTCGACCTAAACGAATGTAACATACAGGAGTTGATGCAGAAGTTTATAGAGAGTGGCAACTCAAAGATTATAGTCTACGAGGACGATATCGACCATATTGTTGGCTATATACACAGTTCGGAGATGTTCCGCAATAAGGACAAGTGGCGCGAGCATGTATGCAAGATGCCGTTTGTGCCAGAGACAATGGCAGCACAGAAACTTATGCACATCTTCCTTCAGCAGAAGAAGAGCCTTGGTGTTGTGGTCGACGAGTTTGGCGGTACAAGTGGTATTGTTTCGCTCGAGGATATAGTAGAGGAGATATTTGGAGATATTGAGGACGAGCACGATAGCGACAAATATATTGCCAAGCAAGTGGGCGATCACGAGTACTTGCTTTCAGCCCGTCTTGAGATAGACAAGGTGAATGATCTCTTTGCTATCGGACTGCCCGAGAGCGACGAATACATGACTGTAGGAGGATACATCTTGCATGAATATCAGAACTTCCCGAAACTTAACGAAGTTATCACAATAGGTCATTTCGAGTTCCGTATAATGAAGAGCACAATGACAAAAATAGAGTTGGTAAGACTAAAAGTTAATCCGTAAAGGCAGATTTTTGGTTAAATGTGCCTAAGTTTAGTAATAAATTAGTATTTTTGTACGCATTTTGTGTAACATGGCACAATCTATAGCTATTGATAATAAAAATAACAAATAAAAACAATTAAAAAATAATGGCAGCATTAGGAAAAATCAGAAGCAAAGGCGTCTTGCTGATATGCATCATCAGCTTGGGTCTTTTTGCGTTCATCGCCGAAGAGGCGTTCCGTTCATGCGAGTCGTCAAGCAATGATGCGCGACAGCAGGTCGGAGAAGTTTTAGGTGAGAAAATCAACGTTACAGAGTTCCAGAAGCTCGTTGACGAGTACACCGAGGTAATTAAGATGCAGCAGGGTCAGGACAACCTTAATGAAGACCAGCTCAATCAGGTTAAGGACATGGTTTGGAACACATATGTTCAGACCAAGCTTATCGAGAACGAGACCAAGAAGCTCGGTCTTACCGTTACAGATGCCGAGTTGCAGAATGTTCTGACAGAGGGTACCAACCCTATGCTTATGCAGACTCCGTTCGTCAACCAGCAGACTGGTCGCTTTGACGTTAATGCTCTTAAGAAGTTCCTTGCCGAGTATAAGGCTCAGGGACAGGCTAATCCGCAGCTCGCAAAGCAGTATGACACTATCTACAAGTATTGGACATTCATCGAGAAGACTCTTCGTCAGCAGCTTCTCGCACAGAAGTATCAGGGCTTGTTCGCTCATTGCTTCTTGAGCAACAAGGTAGAGGCTCAGATGGCTTTCAACGATCAGAATCAGGAGAGCCAGATACAGCTTGCCGCTCTTTCTTACTCAAGCATCGACGACAACAAGGTTCAGATTTCTGATGCCGACCTTAAGGCTAAGTATGCCGAGGTTAAGGGTCGCTTCAAGCAGTATGTAGAGAGCCGCGACATCAAGTATGTTGATGTTCAGGTTAAGGCTTCGGCTGCCGACCGTGCAGCTTTGCAGAAGGAGTTTGCTGGCTATAGCCAGGCTCTTGCTTCGGCTACAGATGCCTCGGACGTTGTACGCAAGAGCACCTCATTGGTTAACTATCTTGGTGTTCCTGTTTCAAAGGATGCTTATCCTTACGATATTGCACAGCGCCTCGACTCAATGGCAGTTGGCTCTACAAGCAAGGTATTTGAGAACAACTCTGACAATACTCTTAACGTTATCAAGCTTGTGTCTAAGCAGTTGCTCCCTGATTCGGTACAGTATCGTCAGATTCAGGTTGCTGGTGCTACAGCAGAGGAGAGCGCTAAGCGTGCCGATTCTATCTACAATGCACTTAAGGCTGGTGCCGATTTCGAGGTAATTGCCAAGAAGTATGGTCAGACTGGCGAGAAGACATGGCTTACAACACGTCAGTATCAGAGCGCTCCATCGCTCGACCATAATACTAAGGATTATATCATGTCACTCAACACAATGTCGGTTAACGAGCTTAAGAACGTGGCTCTCTCGCAGGGCAACCTCATCGTTCAGGTTGTAGACCGCAAGGGCATGATCAACAAGTATGTTGCAGCCGTTGTAAAGAAGAATGTAACCTTCAGCAAGGACACTTACTCGGCTGCTTACAACAAGTTTAGCTCGTTTGTAAGCGCTAACCTTACTGCCGACGCTATCGTTAAGAACGCTGCCAAGGCAGGTTTCAACGTACAGGAGCGTAAGGATGTTACTACAGCCGAGCACAATCTTGCTGGTATCCGCAGCACACGCGACGCTATGCGTTGGTTGTTTGATGCTAAGAAGGGTGATGTTTCTCCTCTCTACGAGTGTGGCGACAACGACCATCTCTTGGTTGTAGTTCTCGATAATATTAATAATGTAGGCTATCGCTCACTTGATGATGCTCAGGTTAAGGAGTATGTTAAGGGCGAGGTATTGAAGGATAAGAAGGCAGAGATGCTTATGGCTAAGCTCAATGGCGTTAAGTCAGTTGCAGCTGCCAAGGCTAAGGGTGCTAATGTTTCAACTGTTAATCAGGTAACATTCGCTGCTCCTGTATTTGTTCCTGCTACTGGCGCAAGCGAGCCTGCATTGAGTGGTGCTGTTGCAGCTACTGCTAAGGGTAAGTTCTGCAAGCTTCCAGTTAAGGGTAACGCAGGTGTTTATGTGTTTGAGGTTACAAACAAGACACAGCGTCCTGGCAAGTTTGATGCAGCTACCGAGATGCAGAAGCTTCGCCAAAAAGAGATGCAGATGGCTGGTAACTTCATGAACGAGCTTTACATCAAGGCTAAGGTTGTTGACAACCGCTACCTCTTCTTCTAAGATTATTATATTAACAACATAAAAAAGAGTCTGAAAACGTAATTGTTTTCAGACTCTTTTTTTTTCTGACTTCGTCATCGTGTCACCCAAAATTCTTCGTAAAAGAGTTTGTCTTAGCCAATTGAAGTACCTTGTCTACGCTCATCTGAATCTCTGAGACTTTCAACATGCTCTCCAATTCCTTGTATACTTTATAAGTATGCGGTTGAGATATTTCACTTGAAAAAATGTGTATATAGAGGTGTAAATACTAAAATTATATTAATAAATATTTAAAGTATATTATTTTGATAAATAATTTGTATTTATTTCATTTTTATAGTTAATTTTGCAGTATCTTACATAATTACAGAGCCGTAGGACATTACGGCATATTTAGGATAACTTCTTATTTTTTTAGTATAAATTACATAATAAAATTACAGATTACAAAAACGAGATTATGAAGAAAAGTAGCTATGAGCAGCCTCGTATCACTATCTACGAGGTAGAGACTACAGCCATACTTGCAGGCAGTGGCGGAACAAATTCTGTACCGAGCAATGATAATAGCTTCGGCTTAGAGAACAATGAGCTGACAAGCGGTGGCGACGACGTTTGGGAGTAAGACTTTTATTTGTATCAACACAGAAAAACAATCAATCAACATGAAGAAGATATTGTATTCAGTATTTATGCTGGCTACAATGGTGCTTGCTGCGTGCAGCAGCGACGACACCACAGAGCCGGACGTAAAGCGTGGAATGGTGCTCAAGGCTAATGTTGAGGACACCAACACACGTGCCACAATTACCGACACCGAGGGCACATGGAAGTTTGCCTTTGCTAAAGGTGACGTGGTGAAGGTAGGTAATGATAAGGTTGAGAGCTACTACACCTTCACTAATAACGGTACCGAGTTCGCAAGCACCGATGCTATGCAGACTACTGCTGCTGCCAATTGGTATGCTTACTTCCCAGGCGAGACAATCGACCTGGCTAATCAGTCGGGCGACTTCGCTGCTATTGCCAACAAGTACGCATTGGCTGGCATGACTGCCTCGGCTACAACAGGCTCTGAGGGCTTGACGGTAACGATGAAGGCGAAGGCAGCTGTGCTGTGTATCGTGGGCGTGAATAAGGGTGAGAAACTTGACATCAGCGTTAAGACTGCTGACGAAAAGTACGTATCAGGTCTTGCTGCGGTTAAGAACTCGGCAGACTTCAGCGTGCAGGAAAGCGACACAAAGGTGTCGTTGCTCTCAAAGAACGATGCCGGTGTGTATTATGTAGTAGTGCCGGCAGACGTGAAGCTTGCGGTATATAACGGCTCAAAACTCATGAAGTCTACTAAGGAGGCTGGTCTTACCGCTGGCAAGTACTACACTCTGAAAACGGGCGAGACAACAGGTAAGGCATTTGCTACAATCAATGGTGTAGAGAAAGAGAAGGAGTGGGTGCAGTTGTGGCCCGGTGGTCCGAAGTTCGCAACAGAGAATGTGGCAGAGAAGATTAATTTTACCGAAGCTTGCAAGACTGGTGAAGCGTATGTATGGGGTAAGAACTGGCGTACACCGAAGGGAGAAGAACTTGCTCCTTTGTATAAGGAATATGCTGTAAATACAGAAAATGTAAGTGCTGTTTATAAGCAATCAAATGGCAGTTATGGTATTGAGTTTACCGGTGTTCAACATGGATATACAAATAATAAAATATTCTTACATGGTGAAGGTAAAATGGATGCCACAGGTGGTCAATGGACTTATTTAACCTCTACAGATAACAAAAATTCAAAGACATGGAACTTTTACTTTTGGGTTGCTGAACATGAAAATGGATTAAGAATTTTTATCTATGAAAATGAAAACTATACAACGTCAAAATATATGGTTCGCCCTGTCCTTGCAGAGTAAGGACATCCACATTACCGTTTAATCGGTATTTATAAACACATAAAAAGCGGTGTGACATGAATGTCGCACCGCTTGTTTCTTTCTTCGTCATTGTGTCACCCAAAATTCTTCGAACTGTACGGTTGAAATTACCCAATACGCCCTGAAAGGGCAGAAGCTCTTAGCCCAGGGCGATGCCCTGGGCTAAGAGCTTTTGGGCTTTCAGCCCGTTTCAACCGTATAGTTTGAAATTCTTCGTCAAAGAGTTTGGCGATTTTTTGATGTCTTGCCATCAGCATTGTTTGGGTGTAAACCTCCTTGTTCAGAGGTAGTTTAATTTGTATGGTTGTGATAGTCTTTGCCAATGTAAGCATTTCTTTTGTATGATCAATTGCTGTTTACTGTGGATGGTTTGGCGGCGATGGTGCATATTTGACAGTAAGCAAAAACTCGTTTGATAGCAAGCAAATGCACATTTGATAGCAAGCATAGATGCATTTGATAGCAAGCAAAGAACGAATTTGTATGTTATCTGCGTTGTGTTATGTCGTTTGCTAAGTGGCAGTAATATAAGTCCTGGCAATATCAGCCTTAGTTTAAACCTGTATCTTGTATACATTGGTTTCCCGTTTCTCGAATCCAACAGATTGGTATAGCTTGTTTGCAGCCACACGCATAGGGCGTGATGTCAGCATAAGCGAGCATGGACTGTATTTCTTAGTATATTCTACAACATGGTTGACAAGCTTCTTGCCAATGTGCTTGCCTCTGAAGTTGTTGTCCACGACAACATCTTCCACCCAGGCTTTTGTTCCTGTAGGTATTACATATGCGGCAAGAGTGGCCATGCCCACCATCTGGTTGCCAATGTAGGCAAGGAACAGGTGGGTGCGGTCCGACTCAACGATGGTCCGCAACAGCGCTTCGTTCATCTCTTTAGGCGACGATGTCAGTTGACCAAGTAGGTTGTTGATACCGTCGATATATTCGGTTCTAACCTCTTTAGCCTCTATAAAAATCAAATCTTCCATATTTTTTATTAATTGATAATTGCAAAGATACCAAATTTAGTATACCTTTGCAAGTATAATAAGGCAAATAAAGAAGAAATGATAATAGAGTTGTATAAGGCGGGTATGGAAGACTGTCGGACAAAAATGTTTGACAACTTGTCGTTTGTGTCTGCTCCCGGCGACGTTGTTGCTATAACAGGAGGTACTTTACGTGGCAAGTCGGCGCTTCTGCTATCCATTCTTGGTATGAAGCGGTTAGCGTCAGGGTGGGCGAGTGTAGACGGCGAACCTGTGCATCCAGCTACATCTGCCTATTACCGACATTTTATGTCGTGGGTTCCGCAGTCGTTCTGCTTTGGCGCCAGTACTGTAAGGGATATTGCCAATTCAATGCTTCGGCTCAAGATAAACAAAGGCGAGGCATATTCGGACAATGATGTGATAGCCGGATTTAACAGCCTTGGGCTTTCGGGTGAGCTGATGAGCCAGCGCTTTTCCAGTCTCGACAATTCGCAAGCCCAGCGTGTGCTTTTGGCACTTGCAGGTGTAAGCAGTCGTCCGGTATTGTTGCTCGACCAGCCAACTTCCTTTCAAGGTGAGACCGAGCGTGGCATGATAGCAGCTTATCTAAGGCAGCCCCAATTTGCCGACACCTCAATAGTGGTACCCACCGACGATCCCTTGTTGTTACAGGTAGCCAATAAGGTGGTGCCTTTGAATGAGTAATTAATACAGAAATAGTTTATGATATCAATGTTAGGAATAGGCCTTATGGCCATATTTATTATACTTCCCTTGCTCGTTGCAAGCATGTTTCGCATAGACGCAGTTAAGACCGTTTTTGCGGCATTAGTCAAGATGCTTTTGCGTGTGGGTGTGTTAGGCGCGGCTGTCTACTATCTTGTAGCAGCCAACAGCGTATGGTTCGATGTGGCTTTTGGCTTAGCCTTTGTAGTCTATTCAATTATAACGGTTGTTGTGCAAGCCAAGTTGTCTGTGCGTATGTACCTGCTTCCGGTATGTGCCGGAATGCTTGTGGCCCTGTTGGTTACGGGCAGTTTGCTGCTGCTTCTTAACAATTCGGTAGACAAAGGCTTCGGTTCTCATTTCCTTCTGCCTGTTATAGCCTTGCTTGCAGGCAGCATTGTAGAGCCAATGTCGCGTTCGCTTTCAGTGTATTATATGGGTTTGCGCCATCACAATCATCTCTACTACTATCTTATAGGCAATGGAGCAACGCGTACAGAGGCGCTCAACTATCTCATGAAGCGAGCCATAGAGAAGTCTTTAGTGCCAGGTATGCGCCAGATGTCGAGCCTTGTTGTGGGATGTTCGCCAGTAGTAATGTGGACAATGATAATGTGTGGCGTTGAGGTATTGGATGCCACCTTCTTCCAGTTGCTCATTGTGCTTGCCGTGTTTGCGGCCTCAGTACTGTCGGTATTTGTGGCTGTATGGACAGCACGCCGCTATGTTGTGGATGGATATGCAAGAATAAAATCAGAGGCAGTTGAAATAGATAAAGTTTCTGAGCAAAATATAGTAAACAATGAACAGAATATTTAAGTTATTAGTAGTGTGCTGTCTTGGCAGCCTGTTGGGTTCGTGCGATGTTGTAGTAAAGCGCATGGACGCCAAGGTTGCTGAAACCAAGCAAGAAGTAGCCCAATCGGCACCTGAGACATACGAGAGCATTGAATTGCCAGCCCCGCTAACGTCTGTGCCCGAACAGATACTTGTACGCAAAGGCTATACCGTGTCTTACAACAAGGATAGACGTGTGCCCAATTGGGTGGCATGGCATCTTACTGCAGCACACCTAAAGGGTAGTGTAAAGCGCAGCGATGCCTCGTTCCACGAAGACGAGGAAGTGCCTATGCCACGTGCCATTGACTCTGATTATGTACGCTCTGGATACGACCGTGGACATATGTGTCCAGCTGGTGACAACAAATGGAGCGCAAAGGCTATGGACGAATCATTCCTCTTCACAAATGTTTGTCCTCAAGCTCCACAACTTAATCGTGGCGACTGGAACGAGATGGAACAGGCTTGCCGCAAATGGGCAAAGGAGAATGGCGACATATATATAGTGTGCGGTCCAATATTCTATAAGAAGCGTGCCAAGACAATAGGCAAGAACAAGGTGGCTGTGCCAGACGCCTTCTTCAAGGTGGTGCTAACGATGAAAGGCAATCCTAAAGCCATAGGTTTTATATACAAGAATGGGGATGGCAACCGTCCTAAGGGCGACTATGCCAACTCTATTGACGAGGTGGAGCGCATAACAGGCATCGACTTCTTCCCGTCGCTTCCAGATAAGATAGAAAAGCAGGTAGAGGCTCAATGCAATCCTGATGACTGGAATATTTAAAGGGATATAGGAGGAAGCAAGGTATATAATGAGATATTAGGGATATATAAAGATAGGATAGGGATGGCGTGCTAATTCATTTGTTAAATAAGATTAATAATATATTGGCTTAGCCGTTATCTATAAATAGAAATTGTATCTTTGTATAATACCAAAACGAATACAAATATTAACGTTAACATATATTTAAATTATTATGGAAAATAATAAAGAACTGATTGCTCAGTGTGAGGAAAGAGCAAAGCTGTGGCTCACACCGGCATTTGATGAAGAAACACGTAAGGAAGTTCAGGCTATGCTTGACAACGAAGATAAGTCGGCACTTATCGACGCTTTCTATCAGAACTTGGAATTCGGTACAGGTGGTCTGCGTGGTATTATGGGCGCAGGTACAAACCGTATGAATAAATATATCGTTGGTATGGCTACTCAGGGCTTTGCCAACTACATCCTTAAGGCATTCCCAGGCGAGGAGAATCTGTCAGTAGTTGTAGGTCACGACTGCCGCAACAACTCACGTCTTTTTGCTGAGACTGTAGCTGCTATCTTCTCGGCTAATGGCATCAAGGCTTATCTCTTCGAGGGCTTGCGTCCTACACCAGAAATTTCTTTTGCTATCCGTCAGCTTGGCGCAAAGGCTGGTGTTAACGTTACCGCTTCGCACAACCCTAAGGAGTATAACGGTTACAAGGCTTACTGGAGCGATGGCGCACAGGTTCTTGCTCCGCACGATACTGGTATCATCGAGGAGGTGAATAAGGTTACTATAGATCAGGTTAAGTTTGAGGCCAACTGGGATAAGATTCAGATTATCGGTGGCGAGATGGACTACGACTATATGACAGCTGTTCACTCTGCTATGATTGATCAGGACGTTATCAACCGTCAGAAGGATCTTAACATCGTTTACTCTGCTATGCATGGTACAGGTCGTGTTATCGTTCCTCTATGCTTGCGTTCTTGGGGCTTCCAGAACATCAATGTAGTTCCTGAGCAGATGGTAGTAGATGGCAACTTCCCAACAGTTGTTTCGCCTAACCCAGAGAATGCAGAGGCTATGACTCTTGGTATGAAGCTTGGTACTAAGCTTAATGCCGACCTCGTTGTAGCAACCGACCCTGATGCTGACCGTCTTGCTATTGTTTGCCGCGACGATAAGGGCGAGTGGATGATTATCAATGGTAACCAGACTTGTATGATGTTCTGCTACTACATCATCGAGAACAAGAAGAAGCTTGGCTTGTTGAAGCCAACCGACTTCCTTGTTAAGACTATTGTTACCACAGAGGTTATAGCCAAGATTGCAGAGAAGAATAATGTAGAGCTTCGCGACTGCTATACTGGTTTCAAGTGGATTGCTCGCGAGATTGCTATTTCTGAGGGCAAGCAGCAGTATATCGGCGGTGGCGAGGAGAGCTTCGGTTTCTTGCCATACGATAAGGTACGCGATAAGGACGCTCCTGCTTCTATCTGCTTGATTTGCGAGATTGCAGCCTGGGCTAAGGACCAGGGCAAGACTCTCTACGATCTCTTGATGCAGATTTATGCTGAGTATGGCTTCAGCAAGGAGTTTACTGTAAACGTTGTTCGCCCAGGTAAGACTGGTGCTGATGAAATCAAGCAGATGATGGCCAACTTCCGCTCTAATCCTCCTAAGGAGCTTGGTGGCAGCCAGATTTGCTTGTGGAAGGACTATCAGGCACTTACAGCTACTAAGGAAGACGGCAGCGTAGAGAAGCTTGACATGCCTGCTACAAGCAACGTGCTACAGTGGTTCTGCACAGACGGAACTAAGGTTAGCGTTCGTCCTTCAGGTACAGAGCCTAAGATTAAGTTCTATATCGAGGTTAAGGATACTTCGTTCAAGTGTGCTGGCTGCTACGAGCGTTGCAACAAGGCTGCTGAGGAGAAGATCGAGGCAATCAAGAAGAGTCTTGGACTCAACTAAATAATGTGTTGATACTTTTAAATTAAGATTATATAGTAGGAAAGTCCGCTTAAAAGTTTGGTTTAACATTCATTCTTTTAAGTGGATTTTCTTATTTTTATCATCGTCTAACGGTGCCGTCGTTTGTATAGGCGCCATTAAACTGTTGTATAAATAATGGAATCTATAGGTTATTATATCTTTTGCATCATTGCAGCCGTTGTTTGCTTCTTGCTTATAAAGAAGATAACTGGTTGTATGATAAAAATGTTGGTTGCGTTTATAGCCGCCGCTATTATCGCTGCAATTTACTTTTTGTATTTCAAATAGAATGGTAAGACTGATTGTTGACAGTGGTAGCACAAAAACAGACTGGTGCTTTGCTATGCCCGACGGAAAGTTTGTACGTATAAATACAAGTGGTATAAATCCAGCAGTTCAAGCTCCAGATATTATCGAAGGTATTTTGAACAACGAGTTGTTGCCTTCGCTCACAACACAAGCTATAAATCGTAATGATGTAGGCGAGATATATTATTATGGCGCAGGGTGCACACCCGACCGACAGCCCATAATGCGCAATATGCTTATTCGTACCTTCTCCTCGTCAAAGACAATAGAGGTTAACAGCGACTTGCTGGCTGCCGCACGTGCATTGTGCTTGCGCAAGGAAGGCATAGCATGTATACTTGGCACAGGAGCCAACTCTTGTTTGTATGATGGAGCCAATATCATTGCACAAACTCCAGCACTTGGCTATATTTTAGGCGATGAGGGTAGTGGGGCTGTGCTTGGACGAAACTTTCTTAATGGCATACTTAAAGGGTGGTTGCCAATCGAACTGCGCAACCTCTTTATGTCTGAATGGCAGCTTAATGTTTCTGATATAATAGAAAAGGTGTATCGTGAGCCTTCGCCTAACCGTTTCATGGCGTCTATCACACGTTTTATAGCAAGCAACATGGATAATTATCCTCAGCTTGCCGATATGGTGGTGCGCAATTTCGAGACGTTTATTGATGTAAACATCCAACCTTACCTTAAGGAAAGAACAAGAGAAAACGTATATGAAAACGCTAAGAAAATAGCAATAAATGCTGTTGGAAGCATCGCGTTTTATTTCAAACATCAGTTGGAATGTGCCGCAAATAACCGTGGACTTGTTGTTGGCAGAATTGTCAAAAGTCCAATGCAAGGACTTGTAGAGTACCATCTGAGCATGTAAAAACTGGCATTTTGTCGTGTTTATATTGCTTTGTTTGCGTAAACAGTAAAAAATGCTATATAGAGATAGCAAATTTCCCCTAAAAAATTTGGCTCTTAACAAAATAGAGATTATCTTTGCATGTATATTAAAAACCAATATTTAATCACAGGAATTAATTAACAAATATAATAAATAGACCTATTAGCTATGAATGAAAAAAGAGTTTATACCTTCGGTAATGGACAGGCTGAAGGTAACGCCTCAATGCGTGAGGTACTCGGTGGCAAGGGTGCTAACCTTGCCGAGATGAACCATATTGGTGTTCCTGTACCTCCAGGATTCACTATCACAACCGATACTTGTAATGAGTATTATAGAGTAGGTCAGGAGAAGATCGTTGAGCTTCTTACTGATGAGGTTAATGCAGCTGTTGCTCATACTGAGAAACTGATGAACTGCAAGTTCGGTGACCCAAAGAATCCTCTTTTGGTTTCTGTACGTTCTGGTGCACGCGCTTCTATGCCAGGTATGATGGATACCATCCTCAACCTCGGTTTGAACGACGAAGTAGCCGAAGGTATGGTAGAAAAAACTGGCAACCCTCACTTTGTTTACGATAGCTATCGTCGTTTCGTTCAGATGTACGGCGACGTTGTTCTTGGCATGAAGCCAGAGAACAAGGAAGATATCGACCCATTTGAGGCTATTATCGAGAAGGTTAAGAAGGAGCAGGGTGTTGTTCTTGACAAGGACCTCTCTGTAGAGTCGCTCAAGAAACTTGTTGAACTCTTTAAGAAGGCAATCAAGGAGCAGACCGGCAGTGACTTCCCAACCGATCCTAAGGAGCAGCTTTGGGGTGCTATATGCGCTGTGTTCCGTAGCTGGATGAACGAGCGTGCCATCCTATATCGTAAGATGGAAAGTATTCCTGACGAGTGGGGTACAGCCGTTTCGGTTATGGCTATGGTATTTGGTAATATGGGCGAGACATCTGCAACAGGTGTTTGCTTCAGCCGTGACGCTGGTAACGGCGAGAACCTCTTCAACGGTGAGTATTTGATTAATGCTCAGGGCGAGGACGTTGTTGCTGGTATCCGTACTCCTCAGCAGATTACTAAGATTGGTTCGCAGCGTTGGGCTGAGCGTGCCGGTATATCTGAGGAAGAGCGTGCTGCCAACTATCCTTCTATGGAGGAAGCTATGCCTGAACTATATAAGGAGCTTGACGCTCTTCAGGACAAACTTGAGAAGCACTATCGCGATATGCAGGATATGGAGTTCACCGTTCAGGAGGGCAAGCTTTGGTTCCTTCAGACACGTAACGGTAAGCGTACTGGTACTGCTATGGTTAAGATTGCTATGGACCTTCTGCACGAGGGTATGATTGACGAGAAGACAGCTATCCTTCGCTGCGAACCGCAGAAGCTCGACGAGCTTTTGCACCCTGTATTCGACAAGTTGGCTCTCTCTAAGGCTAAGGTTATCACACAGGGTCTTCCTGCTTCTCCAGGTGCTGCTTGTGGTCAGATTGTATTCCATGCTGATGATGCAGAGGCATGGTACGAGGATGGCAAGAAGGTAATTATGGTTCGTATCGAGACATCTCCTGAGGACCTCGCTGGTATGTCTGCTGCTGAGGGTATCCTTACAGCTCGTGGCGGTATGACTTCTCATGCAGCTGTTGTTGCTCGTGGTATGGGTAAGTGCTGCGTATCAGGTGCAGGCTCTATCAATGTAGACTATAAGACTAAGACTGTAGAGATTGAAGGCGTTGTTTACAAGGAAGGCGACTTTATCTCATTGAACGGCACAACAGGTCAGGTTTACGCAGGACAGATTGAGACTAAGGCAGCTGAGCTTTCAGGCGACTTCAAGGAGCTTATGGACCTCTGCGACAAGTATACAAAGATGGAGATTCGCACAAATGCAGATACTCCACACGATGCTGAGGTAGCTCGTGCATTCGGTGCTAAGGGTATTGGTTTGACACGTACAGAGCATATGTTCTTCGATGACCAGAAGATTGTTGCTATGCGTGAGATGATCTTGGCTGACTCGGTAGAGGGTCGCGAGAAGGCTCTTGCAAAGCTTCTTCCATATCAGAAGGCCGACTTCTATGGTATCCTTAAGGCGATGGATGGTTGCCACGTTAATATTCGTTTGCTCGATCCACCTCTCCACGAGTTCGTACCTCACGATAAGGCTGGTCAGGAGACAATGGCTAAGGAGATGGGCGTAAGCGTTGAGGAAATCAAGAAGCGTGTTAACTCTTTGGCTGAGAACAACCCAATGCTCGGTCATCGTGGTTGCCGTCTTGGTATCACATTCCCAGAGATAACTGCTATGCAGACACGTGCTATCCTTGGTGCTGCTTGCCAGCTTAAGAAGGAAGGCTTCAACCCATGTCCTGAGATTATGGTTCCTCTTATCGGTACTGTTCAGGAGCTCAAGCAGCAGAAGTCTATCATCCTTGCTACTGCCAAGGAGGTATTTGTAGAGTATGGCGTAGAGGTTGAGTTTGAGATTGGTACAATGATCGAGATTCCACGTGCTGCCCTTACCGCAGGTAAGATTGCTGAGGAGGCTCAGTACTTCTCATTCGGTACAAACGACTTGACACAGATGACCTTCGGTTATTCTCGTGACGACATCGCTTCGTTCCTCCCTGCATATATGGAGAAGAAGATTTTGAAGGTAGATCCATTCCAGGTTCTCGACCAGGAAGGTGTTGGTCAACTTATCAAGATGGCTGTAGAGAATGGTCGTGCTACTCGTCCAAACCTCCGCACGGGTATCTGTGGCGAGCATGGTGGCGAGCCTTCATCAGTTAAGTTCTGTGCTAAGGTAGGCATGAATTATGCATCATGCTCACCGTTTAGAGTGCCTATAGCAAGACTTGCGGCCGCCCAAGGCGCAATTGAAGGATAATCCTTGAATAGTGAGAATTAGTTAAATATGAGGCAAGGGTCTTGGAAACAGACCCTTGCCTCTGCTTTTATTACGTACGTTCAGCACATTACGAAAGCATATACCAAATCACAAAAGGAAATGCTATTCTAAGAAGTCGCTTTTTGTAAAAATCCTTCATGGAGATTTTGACGGGGAGAAGAAGTATTCCCGTAATCATCACAAATAAAGGTACACATGGTCTGAGAAATGAGCCATATATACTGCCCCAGAAGCTCTAGTCTGGGTTTGACCGGGCTTCGGGTGACACGTTGAAGGGTCTGAGCAATGGACACATATAACCATAAAAATAGTATTCAGCTTTAATACGTCAAGCCATACATTCTTTTCATTCTTTTTGATTTAATATTTTAAAGTATACTTTGTCTAATTAAATAAACAATTCATCCATCGTAATCTGTTTCTGTACGATGTCGCTATGTTTGTTCTGCTTCAATCCGAAAGAAGTAATCAATGTGAGGAGAAGCGATTTGGAAGTCTTAGTCTCTTCTGTGAAGATACGCAGTTTCTCCAGCAACTTCTCCTCATATTCCTTGCTGATTTCGAATTCGCTCTTGTAGAATTTCATCTCACAGATATTGATGGTTTCATCTTTCCGGTCTATCAGCAAGTCTATTTGAGTTCCCTTTTCTGTGTTGCTGCTTCGCCATGAGCAAACCAAGGTCTGTACTCCCGAAATTCCCAGGGCATGCTTGATTTTGTCTATATGGTTTAGACAAAGCATTTCAAACGACAGTCCTGCCCAAGTATGGTATAGCTGACTGTTCTGGGAGGATGACCAGAAACTGGAATCCT
>ENA-OPCG01000251-OPCG01000251.1-human-gut-metagenome-genome-assembly--contig:-NODE-251-length-24881-cov-21.959679_pt1 | contig 24881 bp, 15 predicted proteins | sample MGYA00241248_ERZ501476 | MGnify/ENA primary metagenome ERZ501476 (study PRJEB25962, sample SAMEA2042629) | human gut metagenome | biome: human gut; feature: human-associated habitat; material: faeces... | reverse complement strand
ATAACTGATTATTAGGTGGTTATAAATGTTAAAAAATCTATTAACCACTTATGATTTCAAATCCGCCGGGACGCCTGACGGAAGACGTTTTAAATCCGCCGGGAATCTTAGCGACGCAGCGTTTCGCTGCATTGCTAGAATTCTTAGCAATACGGCGTTTCACCGCATTGCTAGAAAATCTTAGCAATACGGCGTTTCACCGCATTGCTAGAAAATCTTAGCAATACGGCGTTTCACCGCATTGCTAGAAAATCTTAATCCTCGTCATCAAAGTCGGTGTCGAAGCTAGGCTTGCTGCCACGCTTTCCTCCGAAGTTCTTGCCACCTCTGCGGTCTCCCTTGAAACCACCGCGCTTGTTGTTACGGTCGTTACGGTCGCCTCCGCGCTTGCCTCCGAAGCTGCGGCCGCCCTTGCGGTCATCATCATCGTCGCGTCTTCCTGCACCCACACGTGGACGTCCGCCACGGCGAATCTCATTGCGGCGCTTCTCGAAGTCCTCCAGGCGATGGCTGTGGAACTGGAAGCTGCGGATATCTGCCTCCTCGTTCTCTGTCTCCTCGCTCACACGCTTCTTGAACTCGCGCTCCTTCTTGAAGCGGTGCTTCTGCGCCATCTCGCTCTTCTCGCGCTCAGTCTTCACGATACCGCCCTCAGAGCGGAACTCCTTCATCTTGCCGTCGAACATCACATACTTGCGGAACTCGCACTCCAGACTTCCGTTATATACCGGAATCTTGATAGATGGCTTCAGTCCAATCTGCTCGAAGCACTCCTCGCGGTAGCTCAGTACCCAAGCCTCGTTGCCTGCGAAGGCACGCTTGAATCGCTCGCCAATCATCTTGTAGGTGTTCAGCAGGTTAGGAGTAGAGATACGCTCGCCGTATGGAGGGTTCATCACGATGATGCTCTTCTCGGCAGGCTGTGTGAAGTCCTTGAAGTCCTGCTGGGCGATGGTGATATCCTTGCTCAGTCCGGCTGCACGCACGTTGAGGTTGGCTGTGTTCACCGCCTTCATATCTACGTCATATCCGTAGATGTGGTGCTCGAACTCGCGCTCCTGAGAGTCGTCGTTATAGATCATATCGAAGAGATCCTGGTCGAAATCGTTCCATTTCTCGAAGGCAAACTCCTTGCGGAATACACCTGGAGAGATGTTGCGGGCGATGAGGGCAGCCTCGATGGCGATGGTTCCCGAACCGCACATTGGGTCGATGAAATCGCATTCGCCCTTCCAGCCGGTCATCAGGATCATACCTGCAGCGAGAACCTCGTTCAGAGGTGCCTCTACCTGCTCCTGACGGTAGCCGCGGCGGTGCAGACTCTCACCGCTTGAGTCGAGACTCAGGGTAGCGTTATCCTCTGCGATATGGATGTTGAGGCGGATGTCTGGGTTAGACACGCTGATGTTAGGACGTGTGCCCTGCTTCTCGCGGAACCAGTCCACGATGGCATCCTTTACCTTGTAAGTCACGAAGCGTGAGTTGCGGAACTCCTCAGAATAGACTACGGAATCTACCGAGAAAGTCTTCTTCACGTCTAAGATGTCATCCCATTTGATCTTCTGAATCTCATCGTACACCTCCTCGGCAGAACGAGCCTTGAAGTGCTTGATAGGTTTCAAGATGCGGATGGCTGTGTGTAACTGGAAGTTAGCACGATACATCATTTCCTTGTCGCCTGTGAAAGATACCATGCGGCGACCTATTTGTACATTGTTAGCACCCAGTTGGGTGAGCTCCTCAGCCAAGACTGGCTCCAGACCCATAAAGGTCTTGGCAATGAGTTCAAATTCCTGTTCCATTATTGAATTCTATATCTAATAAACTTTGTTTTTCTTTTCTATATTTCTTTGTTTTCGGCTTCATGTCCTTGGTCACCCATACGTTGGCGCCCACGATGCAGCCTTCTCCGATGGTGATTCTGCCCAGAATGGTGGCGTTGGCATATACGATGACATCGTCTTCCAGGATAGGGTGGCGAGGGATTCCCTTGATAGGATTGCCGTCCTTATCCAGTGGGAAACTCTTGGCTCCGAGGGTAACACCCTGGTAGAGCTTCACATTGTTGCCGATGATGCAGGTGGCACCGATAACCACACCCGTGCCGTGGTCGATGGTGAAGTGGTGACCGATGGTAGCCTCCGGATTGATATCGATACCCGTCTCCGAGTGTGCCAGCTCCGTCATCATTCTTGGGATGAGGGGCACGCCGAGCTTGTGCAGAACATGGGCGATACGATAGTTGGTTAATGCCTTGATCACGGGATAGCAGGAGATGATTTCTCCGTGGCTCATTGCAGCCGGGTCGCCGTTGTAGGCAGCCTCTACGTCGGTGGCTAGAATCTTGCGGAGCTTGGGAAATTCCATGATGGCTTTGGCGGCGATGACGCCTGCCTTGGCGCGTTGGTGCTGCAGTTCTGCCTGGGTTTCCGATTCGCAGTCGTTGGCGAAGCAGAGTCCGGCGAGAATCTGTTCTGCGAGCATCTCGTAGAGTTTCTCTACTCTTACTCCGATATGGTATTTGATGGTTGAGATATTGACGGAAGAGTTTCCGAAATATCCAGGAAAGAGGATGGATCGAGACAGATTGATGATGTCTTCGAGCGCCTTGCCCGAAGGAAGTGGATTTCCGTCTCTATGCTGATGGAAGAGACCCTTCAACGATTCGGCGCTTGAAAGCTCGTCAATAGTCTCTGTCAGCTGATGAGTTAGTGTATCTTTACTCATTTTCTTCATGTATCAATAAAATTCGACTGCAAAGATACGATTAATTTCTTGAACTGCAAAGAATTCGTTCTTGTTTTTTGTGATTTTTTTAGCGTTTCTGAAATTTCATATCCCTGAATGCACTCCAGGCTATCGGTACCGCCACGAGGAAGGAGCAGATATCTGCCCACGCCTGACACATCTCCACGCCCAGTAATCCGAAGAAATGAGGGAGGATGAAAATGAGCGGAATGAAGAACAAACCGCTACGTGCTGCTGCCACGATATTCGCACGTACGGGCTTGCGGATGGTCTGCATCAGCATATTTGTCAGCACGATGGTGGCTACCAGAGGGAAGCTGATAACCTGCCACTTCAGGGCAACGGAACCCACGGCTACCACGCTGGCATCATCACGGAAGAGTTCGATGATGGGTTCGGAGAAAAGGAAGCCGAAAACGGCACAAACCGCCAGAAATACCGTGCCGCATTTGATGCAGAAAAAGAAAGCCTCCTTCACGCGGTCGTACAACTTGGCTCCATAACAGAAACCGCAGAGTGGCTGGAAACCCTGACCCAGTCCGATCACCACGGCATAGGTGAAGAACGAGATTCTCGTCACGATACTCATACCCGCAATGGCTGCATCTCCATAGGCTCCGGCAGCCACATTCAGTACCAGCGTGGCGATGCTTCCCAGGCCCTGTCTTGATAAGGAAGGCGTGCCGCCAAAGACAATCTCCTTGAAGTAAGCCCCGGTTGGCGTGAAGTTGTGCAGATGGATTCGGATGTTCTGACCCTTGTGTGACATCCAGAAAAGCATGGCGCAGCCGAAGCACTGGCTGATGAGGGTGGCAATGGCGGCACCCGTGATGCCCATGGCAAAATAAAGGATGAGCAGTGGGGCTAGGATGAGGTTGAGCAGTACTCCTGACATGATTCCCTTCATCGAATACATTGCGTTGCCCTGGAAACGCATCAGGTTGTTGAGTGTCAGAGAGGTAGTCATGAAGGGTGCGCCCAGCAGGATGATGCCGAGATAGCGCTCGGCGTAGGGCTGGATGGTGGGGGTGGAACCCAGAAGAACGCAGAGCGGTGTCAGGAAAAGTTGTCCAAGAATGGCGATGAAAAGTCCCGTCAGAAAGCTCAGTATGAAGCCCGTAGCTGCCATCTTCTTCGCCTTCTCCACCTCCTTGGCTCCCAGCATTCGGGAGATATAGTTTCCGGCACCATGGCCATAGAAGAAACCAACAGCCTGGATTACAGCCATCATAGCGAAGGAAACGCCTACTGCTGCCACGCTCTGGGTATTGATGCTGCCCACGAAGTAGGTGTCGGCGAGGTTGTACATACTCGTCGATAACATGCTGATAATGGTAGGTATCGCCATCGTAAAAATCACCCGATGCACCGGTGCATGGGTCAGGAATGTATAATTATCTCTTGATTTCTTCATATCAGCCTGCAAAGTTACTGCTTTATTTCCGAAAGGGGGAAATATTCGATGATTTTAACGCTCAGCAGGAAAAAAAACAGGGATTTCGTTTGCCATCTCGGAAAAAACTCGTACTTTTGCACCGTTTTTCTGATGATACATTATTATAAAAAGAAAAATCAGAGCAAAAAAGTTTTAGAAAAAAATCAGATCAATGAGTGATATTAGAATCATACCCGTTACTACCAAGAAAGGATTGAGAACTTTCATACAGTTCTATTACGACCTTTATGAAGGTAGCAAATATGCCGTTCCTTACTTGCGTTTTGACGAGTGGAATACATTGAGCAAAGACAAGAACCCAGCCTTCGATTTTTGCGAAGCGCAATATTTCCTGGCTATCGATTACAGCATCCCGAAGGTGGTAGGCCGCATTGCTGCCATCATCAACCATTGTGCCAACGACCAGTGGAACAAGAAGCAGGTGCGCTTCGGATGGTTCGACTTCATCGATAACCTGGAAGTTTCCAGTAAGTTGCTGGATGCCGCAGCCCACTGGGGCAGAGAGCGTGGCATGGAAGAATTGGTAGGACCACTTGGCTTTACCGATATGGACCGCGAAGGAATGCTCATCGAAGGATTCCACGAGAAATCCACCATGTACGTCAACTACAATTATCCTTATTATCCCAAGCACATGCAGGCGCTGGATCTCTACCAGAAGGACAACGACTGGCTGGAGTACCGCATCAAGGTGCCTGAGGTAACCCCTCCGAAATTTGCCAAGACAGCCCAGCTCATCGAGAGCCGCTACAATCTGCACGTGCATAAGTTTACCAAGCACGAACTGGTTCAGGGCGGTATGGGCAGGGAAGTCTTCCGCATCGTCAACGAGACCTACAAGGATCTCTACGATTTCCAGCAGCTCACCGACCGGCAGATCGACGGGTATGTGGATTCGTATATCAAGATGGCGGATATGAACCTCATCACCGGTGTGGTAGATGGCAACGACAACAACCGCCTGATCGGTTTCGGCGTATCCTTCCCATCCATGACCGAGGCGCTGCAGAAGAACCGCAACGGCAAGCTCTTCCCATGGGGATGGCTGCGACTCCTGCGGGTGATGAAGTGCCACGCCACCGATACCGTGGATCTGGTGCTCATCGGCGTGTTGCCGGAATACCGCAGCAAGGGTGCCAATGCCCTCATCTTCGCCGACCTCATCGAGCAGTACCACCGCTACGGTTTCAAATGGGCGGAGGCAATGCCGCAGATGGAGAGCAATAAGGGAGTGCAGAGCCAGTGGCAGTATCTGGAAAGCGTGCAGCACCGTCGCCGCCGCTGCTACAGAAGAAAGTTATAGGAATTTGAAGAAAAATAAAAATAATTAGAAATAGAATGAGATTTGCAGTTATAGCCGCAGGCGAGGGAAGCCGATTGGCACAGGAAGGCGTGGAACAGCCTAAACCCCTGGTGCCGGTATGTGGCGAACCGATGATAGAGCGCCTTCTACGCATCTTCGTAGATTGCGGTGCTACCGAAATCGTAGTGATTGTCAACGAATGGAGCACGGCGGTGCGTGAGCATCTGGAGCAGATGAAGCTGCCTGTGCCTCTGCGCCTGGTGGTGAAGACCACTCCTAGTTCCATGCACAGTCTGCATGCCCTCTCGCCATATCTCCGTGGCGAGCGCTTCTGCCTTACCACAGTGGATACCATCTTCCGTGAGGAGGAGTTCAAGAAGTATATCCGCCACTTCCAGGAGGCAAAGGATATTGATGGCTGCATGGCTGTCACCCCATACGTGGATGATGAAAAACCGCTGTGGGTAGGCGTGGAGAAGCAGGCGGATGCTGAGGGTGCCAGTCTGCTCGACAAGCAGGGTTCTCACAAGAAGCTCCGAATTACGGGCTTCCATGATAAGCAGGAGGGCGATGACCATCTGATTTCGGGTGGCATCTACTGTCTGGGCGACAAGGCGCTCGATGTGCTCGACCACTGCATGGAGCAGGGCATGAGCCGTATGCGCAACTTCCAGCGCCAGCTGGTGGTAGAGGGATTGAAGCTGGAGGCTTATCCTATCAACAAGATTCTCGATGTAGATCACAAGGAGGATATTGCGAAGGCCGAGGCTTTCATCCATCCGCTGGAGGGTAAGACCCTGGTGGGTGTATGCCGCGGCAACGAGTTTTCGCCTAATTGCGTGGATAACGATGCTGCCATCATGAATGCCGTAGAACAGCAGCTGGAGGCACTCGGTGCGAAGGTGATGCTGATGTGCGAGAAGGAATTCTGCCGCAAGGCAACTGTATTGGAGAGAGCCTACGGATGGCCTCGCTGCCGTGTGACAGTGGGCGTGGATGGCTTCTTCTCAATGGCACGCAGCAAGCAGGCACTCGATATTCTCGGCAGAATAGAGGAGGAAGGCGTATTGGTGGTGAACTCCAGTCTGGGTGTAAACCGCTGCATCCGCCGCATCATGACCGAGCGTTTCATCGCCGGAGGCATCGCTACTCCCGAGAGCCGCATCATCGGCAGAAACGGAGAGATGGTGAAGGATATCCACTATCCTTGCTGGCTGAAGCGTGGCGACGGCTGTGCGCAGCAGAAGGAGGATACCTGTTATGTGCAGAACGAGCAGGAGGCTGAGGCGCTGCTGAAGGAATTCTGGCTGCGCGGCATCACATCGGTGGTGGTGAATGAGCATCTGAAGGGCGACCTCATCAAGTTCTACGGCGTATCGGGTACCGATTTCTTCTATTGGTTCTATCCATCGAAATGCGGCCATCGCTCCAAGTTCGGACTGGAGGTGATCAATGGCGAGGCTCAGGGCATCGCCTTCGATGCCGAGGATCTGAAGGCTGAGGCTGACAAGGCTGCCGACATGCTGAATGTGCCGGTATATGGCGGCGACTGTGTGGTCAGCGAGGATGGCAGCATCCGCATTATCGATTTCAACGACTGGCCTAGCTTTGCACCATGCCGTGATGAGGCTGCCTTCTATATAGCAACAAAAATGATACAAGAATAAAAATAAAAAAGATGAATCAGGAATTTAAGGCTTCTCTGAAATCAGCGGATACCGAGGAGCACATTGATATTTATTTCTATCGTCCTATTGGTTACCAGTGGGCGCGATTCTTCCGCATGCTTCACGTCACCCCAAACGTGGTGACCATTCTTTCCATCTTCCTCGGCGTAGGAGCGGGCATCTGCTTCTATTTCGACGATTTGGCAATCAACATCTTGGGCATCTTCTTGCTCATTTGGGCAAACGTATATGACAGTTGCGACGGTCAGCTGGCACGACTCACCAATCAGAAGAGTGCCTTGGGCAGAATCCTGGATGGTGCTGCTGGCGACTTCTGGTTTGTCAGCATCTACTTCGCCATCTCCTTCCGTCTGATGCCGGAGTGGGGCTGGAAAATCTGGGCACTCTGCATCGTTGCCGGTTTCGGATGCCATGCCATTCAGAGCCGTCTTGCCGACTACTACCGTCAGATTCACCTCTTCTTTCTGAAAGGCAAGGAGGGAAGCGAACTGGACGATGCCAGCAAGCAGGTAGAGCTGTGGAAGCAGATGAAGTGGAAGAAGGAGCCAGTGCAGAAACTCTTCCAGTTCTTCTACAAGAACTATACCTTGGGACAGGAGCGGGATACTCCTATCTTCCAGATATTCAAGAGAAACCTGCGCGAAAGATATCCGCAGCAGTTGCCAGAGCAGTTGCGTGCCGACTTCCGTGCGGGCAGTCTTCCATTGATGAAATATGCCAATATCCTTACCTTCAACTGGCGCAGCATCACGCTGTTCATCTCAATCCTGATAGGTTTTCCATGGCTTTATCCGGCTATCGAGATTACCGTGTTCAGCCTGATTTTCTTCTATATGAGAGGAACCCATGAGCGCCTTTGTCTGAAGCTCAACCAGAAGGTCCTGAAGGGAGAGTATGAGGCATAAACAATAACAAATACTTATATGAATAACAAGTTCAGAAATATATTCATGGCATTCGGTATCATCGCCATCATCATCATGCTCTGCACGATGGATATGGACTATACCGATATCTGGCGCTATCTGAAGCAGGCGGGCATCTATTTCCCGCTGATTCTCGGTCTGTGGCTCGTGGTTTATTGGGTGAACACCGTTTCCTGGTGGCTCATTATCAACGACGAGGGTAGGGTAAAGGGACTCTCGTTCTGGCGAGTATATAAGCTCACCGTGAGCGGATTTGCCCTGAACTACACCACTCCCTGCGGATTGATGGGCGGTGAACCTTACCGCATTATGGAGCTGAAGCCTTTTACGGGTGTGAGCAAGGCTACATCATCGGTCATTCTCTATGTGATGATGCACATCTTCTCCCATTTCTGGTTCTGGTTCCTTTCTACATTTCTCTATATCGCCCTGTATCCGATAGGTGTCCCTATGGGCATCATGCTGGGCTTCATCGCAGCCTTCTGCCTGCTCGGCATCTACTTCTTCGCCCGCGGTTACAAGACGGGAATGGCGCAGAAGGGCATTCGTCTGCTCACCCATATTCCTTTCGTGAAGAACTGGGCTAAGCGGTTTGAGCAGGAGAAGCAGGAGACCCTGGAGCAGATAGATTCGCAGATAGCCCTGCTGCATGGTCAGCACAAGAGCACCTTCTACAGTTCCCTCTTCTTCGAGGTGATGGCGAGAGTGCTCCAGAGCCTGGAGATTTATCTTATCCTGAAGGCTTTTGCGGCGGATATCAGCATCGCCGACAGCATTCTGATTCTTGCTTTCTCATCGCTTTTCAGCAATCTCATCTTCTTCTCTCCTATGCAGTTGGGAGCCCGAGAAGGTGGTTTGGCTCTGGCGGTGGATGGCCTGCATCTTACGGGTGCCCTGGGTGTATATACCGGTCTCATCACCCGAATCCGTGAGCTGGTATGGATAGCCATTGGCATTCTGCTCATCAAGGTGGGAAACAAGGACCTGAAGAAGATTCAGGAAGAATACGAGGCAGATCAAAAGAGCCAGCAGCAAACAATTAATAAAGGAAAATAATGAAAGTACTGGATATTAAAGGAATCATCTTTGATTATGGTGGCACGCTCGATACCAGGGGCGACCACTGGTCGGAAGTGCTGTGGCAGGGCTACGAGCACTTCGGCATCGGTGTGGCTGATGACGAGGAAGTAGAGCCTGGAGTTAGTATCCACAAGCAGGCGTTTCGCGATGCCTACGTGTATGGTGAGCGAGCACTGGCTGTGAATCCCATCGTGACTCCTGATTTCCATTTCGAGGATATTCTCAGAGAAAAACTGATCCTGGAATTGAATTTCCTGGCAGGAAAGGAATTGCTTGAGACAGGAAAGGATGATTCTGAGAAACAGGCGCTTTTCCTCTCCCTTTCTGATTCTGAAATTCATCAGATTGCTGTGGATATGGCCCGTTACATCAATGCCAAGACCCTTGCTCTTCTGAATGAAAACAAGCAGGTGTTGGAGCATCTGAAACAGAATGGTTATCCGATGGTGCTGGTTTCCAATTTCTACGGCAACATCAATCAGGTATTGAAGGATGCAGGAATTGATGGCTATTTCGCGGACGTGATAGAATCGGCAGTAGTGGGGGTGCGCAAGCCGAACCCAGCCATCTTCGCCCTCGGAGTCTGCGCCCTCGATCTTCCAGCCTCTCAGGTGCTGGTAGTGGGCGATGCCTATGGCAAGGATATCATTCCTGCCCACAAGCTGGGTTGCCACACCCTATGGATCAAGGGATTGCAGTGGGAAGAGAAGAAGGTGGATGAATCCATCCCCGATGGCATCATCAAGAAACTCTCTGAGATGGAGGAATTTCTGAAAATCTCATAAAAAACTGAAATATATAATAGGTTTTTGCAGCTATTTACGAATAATGTTATAACTTTGCAGCCTGAAAGTAGAGAATGATTAATAATGGGCGCAAGGCCCCTATATATATAATAAGGTAATGAAAGGTATAAGAAAATTGTATTTGGTGCTCGTCCTCCTGGTGGTTTCTACACTCCAGTTGATGGCGCAGCAGAAGATAACAGGCCGTGTCATCGACGATGACGGCTTTGCCGTATCGTATGCAAGCGTGCAGTACAAGGGACACAAGATTGCCGTTTCCAGTGATGGAGAAGGTAAGTTTACCATCGAAAAGAAGCCGGGACTGATGCTTACCGTCAGCGCTCTGAGCTACAAGACCGCTACGGTCAAGGTAGATGAGAAAACCAGCTTCCTCGAAATCAAGCTCAAGGATGATTCCCACAAGCTGGGAGAAGTCGTGGTGAAATCGAAGAAGGGAAGATACAAGCGCAAGGATAACCCTGCCGTGGAACTCATGCGACGTGTCATCGCTGCCAAGAAGAAGAGCGACCTCAGCAACTATGATTATTATCAGTATGATAAATATCAGAAGATCACCCTCGCACTCAATGATATCACCAAGGAACAGATGGAGGGCAAGTTCTTCAGCAAGCGACAGTATCTCCTCGACCAGGTAGAGCTTTCGCCTTACAACGGCAAGCTTACCCTGCCGGTAAGTATCGATGAGACCGTTTCGCAGCACGTATATCGCAAGGACCCGAAGAGCGAAAAGGATATCATCAAGGGTCAGCAGAGCAATGGTATCGGACAGGTGATCCAGACCGGAGAAATCCTGAATACAGCCATCAAGGATGTCTTCACCGATGTGGATATCTATGATGACTACGTGCGACTGCTCCAGTATCCGTTCCCGTCTCCGCTGGGCAGAACAGCCATCAGCTTCTATCATTATTATATAGAAGATACGGTGTATGTGAACCGCGACCTCTGCTATCATCTGCAGTTTATCCCAGCCAACAGTCAGGACTTCGGATTCCGAGGCGAGCTCTATGTGCTTGCCGACAGTACCCTGCACGTCAAGAAATGTAATCTCTATATGCCTCACAACTCAGCCGTCAACTGGGTGAAGGACATGAAGATTGAGCAGGAATATACCAAGCTCGACAATGGCGAGTGGGTGCTCACCAAGGATGATATGATAGCAGAGATGCACATGAACAAGCTGCTGCAGGACCTGCTGGTGGTGCGCAACACCCGAATCACCGATTACGCCTTCGACCCTTTGCCGAAGATGCTCTTCAAGGGCAAGGCGAAGGTAAGGCATGATATGGATGCGATGAACCGTGATGAGGCTTACTGGAACAAGTACCGGCAGGTGGATCTCACCAAGAGTGAGTCTTCGATGGATAGCTTCATCCACCGCATGGAGAATTCCAAGGGATTCAAGTACATCATCTTCGGCGTCAAGGCGCTCATGGAGAACTATGTAGAGATAGGAAGCGGAGGAAAGGATGGCAGAAAGAGCCTCTTCGACCTCGGACCTATCAACACCTTCCTCTCCAACAACTACGTGGATGGCGTGCGCCTGCGTCTGGCAGCCCGCACCATGGCGGCACTCAATCCTCACTTCTTCTGGGATGGATATGGCGCCTATGGTACGAAGAGTCACGACTGGTACTACGGTCATCTCTTCACCTATTCGCTCAACAAGAAAAAGAACAGTCCGTTCGAATTCCCGATGCGCAAGTTCGTCTTCGAGATTGGTCACGATATCACTTCTCCATCCGATGACAACCTGCTGCACAACAAGGATAACTTCTTCATGACCATCCGTGCCGCTACGCAGGACCAGATGTATCTCTACCAGCGACAGAAGTTCAGCTTCGTCTATGAGACCGACTGGGGACTCCGCTTCGATGCGGGAATGAGATGGCAGAGCAACCGCACCGTGGGCAATCTGCATTATTTCAAGGTGAACACGGGCGAGGAAGTAAAGAAAATACGCACCACCGAGGCATCTGTGGGCATCGACTACAACCCGGGTGTTACCTATGTCAACACCAAGCAGCAGCGATTGCCTATCAATCTCGACAGTCCTGAGCTCACCCTCCGCCATTCCATGGGTCTTGATGGATTCATGGGCGGTCAGTATCAGAGCAACCTCACCACGCTGGGCATCTACAAGCGCCAGTGGCTGGGCAGCTTCGGATATGTGGACTTCAACATCGTGGGCAAGATGCAGTGGAACAAGGTTCCATTCACCATGCTCGTCCAGCCACCAGTCAACCTCTCCATCTTCGAGCAGGAGGCAACCATCAGTATGATGAAAGACTGGGAGTTCCTGAGCGACCGCCAGCTCTTCTGGTCGGTAGCCTGGGATATGAACGGCAAGCTTCTCAACCGCATTCCGCTCATCAAGAAGCTGAAGTGGCGCGAGTATGTAGCCGTGAAGGGAGTCTGGGGACAACTCACCGACAAGAACAATCCGGTGAAGAATACAGCGGATGACGTGATCTTCAAGTTCCCTAACAACTCCTATACCTTTGGCAACACGCCATATTGGGAGGTGGTAGCCGGTGTGCACAACATCTTCAAGTTCTTCGGAATCGATTATGTGCGCCGTATCAACTACCTGGATCATGCCAATGTAGATAAGTGGGGCATCCGAATGGGATTCCTTATGTCATTCTAGGAAAGATAAAACAGGGAGAACATAGCAAAAGGCTATGTTCTCCCTTCATAAAAGTTTGGTCATAAAAGAGTATATAACAACATAAAAGAAGGAGATTGCTTATGAAGATTCTATTGGCAGATAAGCAGGATATCACGCGTGCCGGACTGATATACGTGATAGAGAAAATGGAAGGATTGGAAACCAAGTATGTGGAAGACAAGACAGAGCTGATGCTTGCCTTGCGGGAAAACGAAGATACGGTGGTGATACTCGATTACACGCTTTTCGATATCAATGATTCCGCCGAACTGCTCATTCTCAACCAGCGCTTTCCCTATACCCGATGGCTGCTGTTCTGCGAAGACCTGAGTGCCGATTTCGTACGTGTGATCATCGCCAGCAGCAGTATGTTCAGCGTGCTCCTGAAGGAGAGTTCGCTGATGGAAATCAAGGAGGCGATACGCTTCTGCGTAGATAGCAAGCGGTTTGTCTGCCAGCGAATGATGGAGGTGCTCCTTACTCCGCCGCAGGAAGCAGAAGAAAAAGTGAATCTCACCAAGACCGAAACCGAGATTCTGAAGGATATCGCCCTGGGTATGACTACCAAGGAAATCGCCGAGAAGCGTTTCTCCAGTTTCCATACCGTGAATACCCACCGGAAGAATATCTTCAGAAAGCTCGGCGTGAACAACGTGCACGAAGCAACAAAGTATGCACTTCGCGCCGGACTGGTAGATTCTGCGGAATATTATATTTAAAAAAAATGCTTCAGATTGTCTCCCGACATTCTGAAGCTTTTTCATTTCTAACTAACTTATTATCAACTATTCATTACTTTTCGTGCTGCAAAATTACAAGTATTTTCAGAAATATGTGCTATATTTGCTAAAAAAACTCACGTAAACGTTTGCAATTCGGAATAAAAATAGTATCTTTGCAGTAATTTTGATGCAATATCGCACCATACATAACTAACTTATTATACATGAAGCAGCGTAGAACATCATTAAAGGACCTTGCAGATAAGCTTGGTGTCAGTATAGCTACCGTTTCCAGAGCATTGCGAAACAGCCATGAAGTAGGAGAGGAGATGACCCAGAAGGTGAAGCAGCTCGCCAAGGAGCTGAACTATCGCCCGAATCCCTTCGCCCAGAGTCTCCGTAAGGAAGCTCCGAGGGTGATTGGTGTCATTGTCCCAAATCTCGTGACTCACTATTATGCCGCTGTCCTCGATGGCATCGAAGACTATGCCTCCAAGCTGGGCTATTCCGTCATCAGTGCCAACAGTCATGAAGACCATGAGCGCGAGGCGCAGGCTCTCGATAACTTCCTCAATATGCATGTAGAGGGTATCATCGCCTGTCTGGCGCAGGATACCACCGACTATTCCCACTTCGAGCAGCTCCACAAGATGGGGGTGCCCCTGGTATTCTTTGCCCGCTGCTGTCTGGAGGATATGTTCTCCCAGGTGGTGGGAAATGGTGATGTGGCGGCTCAGGAGGCCACCCAGCACATGATAGAAACCGGTTCGCGCCGTGTGGCTTTCATCGGTGGTCCTAACCATCTCGACATGGTGCGCCGCCGCAAGCACGGTTATCTCGAGGCGCTCCGTGAGAACCGCATCCCTATCGACCGCGACCTGGTGGTATGCGACAAGATAGACTTCGACGTGGCACGCAATGCCACCCTCCGGCTCCTGGAAGGTGAGAATCCGCCTGATGCCATCCTCGCCTTCAATGATATCATCACCTATGCAGCTTTCGATGCCATCAAGTCGAAAGGTCTGCGCATTCCGGAAGATGTGGCTATCATCGGATTCACCGATGGGGATACAGCCGCCTTCGTAACCCCTCGCCTCACCGCCATCATGGACCAGGCACACATGCAGGGCACCAAAGCATGCCAGCTCCTGATGAAGAGCATCAATGGCGATGAGAAAATCTACAAGGAGGTGGTGCCGATGATTCTCAAGATACGTGAAAGTTCGGAAAAAATACAATGAAACTAATAAGAAGAAACCTTTTCAGATGCATCCTGATGCTAGTCTGCTGGATGCTCTCCATCGCTTCCGCCAGTGCCTTCGGTACGTATGGTTCGATGGAATTCAATCGCCTGACCAATCGTGACGGATTGAGCAATACACAGGTGAATGCCATACTGAAAGACAGTCATGGCTATGTGTGGCTGGGTACCCAGTCGGGGCTCAACCGCTTCGACGGCTTCCGTATGAAGACCTTCTTCTGCGATGCCAACAATCCCCATTCCATTCCCAACAATCTGGTAGATGAGATTCAGGAAGATATCCATGGCGATCTGTGGATACATACCTCTGTGGGTTATTGTGTCTTCAGATATGATACCGAGCAGTTCGACCGCAAGCCCGAGGCTCTGCTCCAGAAGATAGGCGTGGAGGGGGCTCCCCAGAAGGTCTTCATAGATTCTAAAAAGAATATGTGGATCAGCGTGTATGGCAAGGGTATCTATTTCGTAGATACCCAGCATCAGACTGCCTATCTTTTTCCTTCCTCCCCGAAGGCTTCCCGGAAAACTTCCCCGAAGGCTTCCCGGAAAACGTCCCGAAACAGCTTGCCTGATACCCAGGTAAGCTGCATCCGTGAGCATGGGGGGCAGGCGCTGGTCTCCTTTGTTGATGGCAGCATCTACCGCCTCGACGGCTATGCACAGGAGGTGGTATGGAAGGATCGCTTCATTGCCTCTCATCATCTTTCTACCGATCAGCTTCCTTTTACCTTTGTAGATAACAAGGGCAACTACTGGGTAGCTTCCAATGTGGGTACCTATGTCTATGGTCAGGCTCAGAAGAAATGGTTTATGAGCGGAGCCAGCTTCCTGGCTTCCGTGGGCATCGTGGTGCCTCCGTCGGTGGGCAAGGTGCTGCTCAAGGATGTGGCCTTCGATTCCAAGGGCAGGGTGTGGTTTGCCACCGATCATAATGGTCTGTTCCTCGTAGATTACGGCAGGAAAATCTTCCGACAGTTTCTATACGATCCGAACAACCGTACTTCCATCTCCGACAATTCGCTCCTGCGTGTCTATGTAGATGACAGGGATGCCCTCTGGGTGGGATCCTATAAGAATGGCGTGAGCTATTATTCGGCGGCAGCCACCAAGTTCTATACCATTCCGATAGGAGATGTATGTACCATCACGCAGGACATGAACGGAGTTCTGTGGTGCGGAACCAATGATGCGGGCATCGTGGCGTATCATCTGGGTACCGGACAGACCACCCGTTTCCATTCTGCTGAAACGGGACTGGGCTCCGAGGTGGTGGTCAGCAGTACTACCATGCACGATGGCTCCCTCTATTTCGGTACCTATAATGGCGGACTGGCCTGCTATGCCCATGGTGTGTGGAAATCCTATCATGCCGGCACCAGCGGACTCTGCAGCAACAGCGTGTGGTGTCTCGCCGAAACACCCGATCATCGCCTGCTGATAGGTACGCTGGGCGGAGGTTTCCAGATCTTCGATCCTGCCACAGGGAAGTTTGCTACCTATCATACCGGCAACTCCAAGCTGTCTTCCAATTATATCAGCTCCGTCTTCATGCAGAATGCCCATCAGGCGCTGTTGGGCCATTCCCAGTATATGTCGGTCTTCGATTTCCGAAATGTCAAGATTCAGAACCTGGACCATTCCTTTGGCGGACAGCCGTTCATCAGTCCGTCGGTCAACTATGCCATGCTCGACAGTCGCGGACTTCTCTGGGTAGCCACCCCTTCCGGCATTGCCATGTATGATACCCATTCCGACCAGATGGAGTCTATCAATGAACTGAATGGTACGCCGGGGGCCGTGGGCTGTGCCGTCATCGAAGACAGGCAGCACCACATCTGGCTGGTTTCCGAATACGGGGTTACCCATGTCAATGTAGAGAAGGGCAAGGATGGAAGGTGGAATCTGAAGATGACCAATTACAATTCTCTCGACGGATTGCAGGAGAGGCAGTTCAACTATCGCTCTGCCTGTCTGCTGCATAGTGGCGATATTGCTATAGGTGGTCTGGATGGTGTGAATATCATCAGTCCACGGGTGGCACAGACCCGGAAGACGCATATCCGTGCGCTCTTCAGCGGACTGGTGCTCTTCGATCATGCCCTGACGGCAGGCGAGGTGTACGAGGGCAGGGTAGTGATGGAGAAGTCGCTGGATGCCAGCCGTGAAATCTACCTGAACTACAAGGATCATGCCTTCACCATCCAGTTGGCTGCAAGCGAGGTGACGGTGCCTGCACGCTGCCGCTTCCTCTATCGCATGAAGGGAGTAAGCGATAAGTGGCTCCTCACTCCGGTGGGTAGTCCGGAGGTTACCTTCACCAATCTTTCTTCTGGCAGCTATACCCTGCAGGTGAAGGTGGTGAATGGCGATGGCTCTGTGAATGATGAAATCAGCGAACTGCAGATCCACATGTCACCTCCGTTCTATCTCTCTCTTTGGGCATTTATCGTCTATATCCTGCTCATCGTGGCTGCTCTCTACCTCTATCGCCGCAGGATGATGGAGCGCCAGCGCCTGCAGTTTGAGCGCAGAAGCATGGAAGATAACATAAAGAAGACGAAGGAGCTGAACGAGCTGAAGCTGAATTTCTTCACCAATGTGAGCCATGAGCTCCGCACCCCGCTCACCCTCATCCTCTCTCCGCTGGAGTCGATGATACGTGAGGAGGCGAATAACGGCAAGCGCCGCAAGCTGGAACTCATCCACCGCAACGCTACCCGACTGCTCAACCTGGTGAATCAGATTCTCGACTTCCGCAAGTTCGACCAGAACAAGGAGAAGCTCAATCTGGCTCCTACCGAGATGGTCAGCTTCATCGACAATATCTGCTCATCTTTCCGTATCCTTGCCAACAACAAGGTGACGCTCATCTTCGAGTCGCAACTGCCTCGCTTTACGATGAACATCGACCCCGACAAGGTGGGAAAGATCCTGAATAATCTTCTGAGCAATGCCTATAAGTTCACTCCCGATGGCGGCACGATTACCGTCTCGGTGTTTGCCAAGACCCGACAGGAGATGAAGGGCGGTGACCACGACTGGCTCTGCCTCTCGGTAGCCGATACCGGCAAGGGCATCAGCGATGAAGAGAAGAAACTGGTCTTCGACCGATTCTATCAGATCAACGGTACGGAGATGCAGCCAGCCGGCGGCAGTGGCATCGGATTGAATCTCGTCAAGAAGTTTGCAGCCCTGCATGGGGGTAATGTCATGGTGCGCGACAATGCGGGCGGCGGTTCCGTGTTTGTGGTAGAGCTGCCTATCCCTGAGAAGACGGCGAATGCCAATGCCCATCTGGGAACGATGCGGGCGGCTACCGTCATCTCTACCGTGCACCAGGCAGATGCAGATGCCAGAGAAGATGATGATGCACTCTATGGAATGGGCTATGAGGCACCTCAGGCAAAGGATAGCCAACTGGCATCGCAGAAACCGGTCTTGCTGCTGGTAGATGACAGTGATGATTTCCGTGAGTTCATGCGCGAACTCCTCTCCGACTACCAGGTGGTAGAGGCGGTGAACGGCAAGGATGCCTGGGATAAGATCATAGAACAGCGGCCTGACATCATACTCAGTGATGTGATGATGCCGGTGATGGATGGCAACGAACTCTGCCGACAGGTGAAGGAAAATGACGAGACGGCTTCCATTCCTTTTGTCATGCTCACAGCCCGTCTTGCCGATGAGCATCGCAAGGAGGGACTGACGAGCGGGGCTGATGAATACATCACCAAACCATTTAATATCGATATGCTCAACCTCCGGCTCCGCAATCTCCTGAATCTCGTGAAGCGCTCGGGTGGAGCTATGCCGCAGCATAAGGATGAACCGGTGAAGGAGAAACAGCTCAACAACGGACGGTTTGTTTTGAGTGCCTCCGATCAGCGCTTCCTCGACCAGCTCAACACCTATCTGCAGGAGAATATGTGCGATCCGGATACCTCGGTGGAGTCTATCAGCGAGCATCTCGGCATCTCGCGCGTACAATTATATAAGAAGCTCATCTCGCTCAAGGGCATCACGCCTTCAGAATATCTCCGCTCCATGCGTATCAGATATGCCGAGGAACTGATGCATCAGGGAGATCTGAACGTCAGCGAGATTGCCTATAAGGTGGGATTCAACAATCCGCGCTATTTCTCCAAGTACTTCCAGGATGCCTATGGCGTAACACCTACGCAGTACCGGAAAAAATTAAACTGGGAACCTGTTTAGGAGTTCCTGAAGAGGTTTTTATGATAACAAGAGGGTATAAAATGAAGTAGGAAACATTTTATACCCTCTTTGTTTACATATCAGAACTTGATTACCAATAAAAAAATGTATTTTTGCAGCAGAATTTAATAATCGCAGCAAGAATAAACAAGAATCAATAAATAAAACTAAATAATATCAAGTATGAAACTGACTAAATCGTTATTCGTATCAGCAGTATTGTTCTTGAGCGCCACAGGTGCCCAGGCTGCTGGCTTCGTACAGAATGGTAATTATCTTACCGTACAGTTGAAACAGCATCAGAACTATGGTCCGTCGCAAATCCGCCTCCAGGTGGTCAGCGACCGCATCATCCGTGTGCAGGCTACTGCCGAGCAGAGCTTCCGCAGCAAGCAGAGTCTCATCATCGTGCCTCAGAACTCCAAGGCGAAATATAAGGTAGAGGAGCAGGGCGATGACCTCATCATCACCACCGCTGCCATGCGTGCCGTGCTGAACGAGGCTACCGGACAGATTACCTTCTATGATCTCAAGGATCAGGTACTGTTGAAAGAGGTGGCACAGGGAGGAAAGACCTTCAAGCCTTTCACCGTGCCCGACCGTGAAATCGGTGTGGATATCGCCAAGGTACCTGAGGCTCAGAAGCACGGATGGTCATGGCGTGCCCTCTTCGATTCGCCAGACAATGAAGCCTTCTATGGTCTCGGTCAGCACCAGAGCGAAGAGCTCAACATGAAGGGCAAGAACGAAGACCTCTTCCAGTATAACACCAAGGTGAGTGTGCCTTTCGTCATCTCCAACAAGAACTACGGCATCCTCTGGGATTCCTATTCCTACAGCCGCTGGGGTAATCCGGACGATTATCTCCAGCTGAACCGTGCCTTCAAGCTCTACGACAAGGACGGTAAGGAAGGACAGCTCACCGGAACCTATGTGGCTAAGAACGGGCAGAAGATTGTTCGTGGCGAGGACAGCATCTACTTTGAATATGCCATGCCTGAGGCTTCAGAAATCTGCAACCAGACCGATAAGGGAGGCATACAGAACCTGCCTAAGGGCTTTGCGTTGAATGGTTCCAAGGTGGTTTACGAGGGATATGTAGAGGCGCCAACCAACAGCTTCTATCAGTTTATCCTCTACTATGCCGGCTATATGAAGATCTATATCGAAGGCAAGCTGGTGGTGCCTGAGCGCTGGCGTACCGCCTGGAATCCAAATTCCTATAAGTTTGAGACAGCAATAAAGAAGGGTGTAAAGACCCCAATCCGCATCGAATGGCAGCCGGATGGCGATGTTTCCTACTGCGGACTCCGTGTGGCAGCCCCACGTTCTGAGGCTGAGAAAAACCAGCTGAGCATCTGGAGCGAGATGTCGCCGGATATGGATTACTACTTCATCGCCGGAAAGAATATGGATGAGGTAATCTCGGGCTATCGCACCCTTACCGGCAAGGCACCGGTATATCCTAAGTGGGTGCTCGGCTTCTGGCAGAGCCGCGAGCGCTATCAGAGCAGCAAGGATATCGAGGAGAACATGAAGAAGTTCCGCGACCTGAAGATTCCGGTGGATAACATCGTACAGGACTGGAACTACTGGAAGCTGGATTCATGGGGAAGCCACGAGTTTGAGGCGGCACGCTATCCGAACCCTCAGGCGATGCTCGACAGTGTGCATGCCCTGCATGGAAGATTCATGATTTCGGTTTGGCCGAAGTTCTATGATACCGTGAAGAATTACAAGGAACTGGATGCCAAGGGTTGGATGTATCACCAGGCAATCAAGGATGATATCCACGACTGGCTCGGTTTCCGCGGCTCCTTCTATGATGCCTACGATGCCGGAGCCAGAAAGATGTTCTGGCGACAGATGGATGAGAATCTCTATACCAAGTATAAGTTCGGTATCGATGCCTGGTGGATGGATGCATCAGAACCAAACGTTCGTGACTGTACCCCGATGTGGTACCGCAAGGCGCTCTCCGGTCCTACCGCCCTGGGCACATCTACCGAGTATTTCAATGCCTACAGCATCGTGAATGCCGATGCCATCTACAATGGTCAGCGCAGCGTGAACCCTAACCAGCGTGTCTTCCTCCTCACCCGTTCGGGCTTTGCAGGCGAACAGCGCTACAGCACTGCTACCTGGTCGGGCGACATCGCTACCCGCTGGGAGGATATGCGTGCGCAGATGACAGCCGGACTGAACTATTCCATGGCAGGTCTTCCTTTCTGGGGAATGGACCAGGGCGGCTTCTGTGTGGAAAACCGCTATGTAGCAGCCCAGCAGGAGTTTGACAAGACCGGTAAGGAGAATGCCGATTTGAAGGAGTGGCGTGAATTGCAGGCTCGCTGGAACCAGTTCGGCTGTTTCGTTCCGCTCTATCGTGCCCACGGTCAGTGGCCGTTGCGTGAGGTTTGGAACATCGCACCAGCCGATCATCCTGCCTACAAGACCATCGTAGCTTACGACAAGCTCCGCTATCGCCTGATGCCTTACCTTTACAGTATGGCAGGTATGGTGCATCTCAAGGATTACACCATGATGCGCGGACTGGTGATGGATTTCAATGGCGATGATAAGGTGTTGGATATCAAGGACCAGTGGATGTTCGGTTCTGCCCTGATGGCTTGTCCGGTAGGCGAGTATCAGAAGTATTCACGTGAAGTCTATCTGCCTAAGCAGAAGGGCTGGTACGATTTCTATACCGGAGCATATCATGCGGGCGGTCAGACCATCGTGGCTGATGCGCCATACGATAAGATTCCTGTCTTCATCCCAGAGGGTGCCATCCTTCCGATTGGTCCTGAGATGCAGTGGAGTGATGAGAAGAAGCCGGAGCTGATCGACCTCTATGTCTATGCCGGCAAGGATGGCTCTTATACCTTGTACGAGGATGAGGGTACGAACTATAACTACGAGAAGGGCAAGTATGCTGTAATCGATTTCAAGTATGATGATGCCCGGAAGCAGGTTACCATCGGTGCCCGCAAGGGTAGTTTCGACGGCATGCTCCAGAAGCGCCGCTTCAACATCATCCTGGTAGATCAGAAGAAGCAGCAGGGCGTGAATCTCGCCAAGTCGCCTAAGGGCAAGGTGGTGAAGTATGCAGGTCAGGCAATGACTGTAAAATTGAAGTAGTCTAATCTCCCACAGATGACACAGATTTCACAGATTTTTTATATTATCAGAAAAAATGAATCTGTGTAAATCTGTGCTATCTGTGGGATTTTTTATATTGATAGAAATGAACAGGAAAACATTATTGGGCGTAGTTTTGATGAGTGGGCTTTTCGCTCTTCCGTTGAGCGCCCGCGAACATCAGTCTTTTGACAGAGGCTGGCTTTTCACGTTATCCGATAGTACGGAAATGTATCAGCCTTCGTATTCCGACGGGCATTGGCGCCGCCTGAATCTCCCTCACGACTGGGCGATAGAGGGCGATTTCTCTCCATCGAATCCTTCGGGAGCCAGCGGTGGTGCTCTTCCGGGCGGCATCGGATGGTATCGCAAGCACTTCTCTCTTTCTCCAGACGAGAAGTACGATCGTTTCACCATCACCTTCGATGGCGTGTATATGAACTCCACCGTCTATATCAACGGTCACAAGCTCGGCACCCGTCCCTACGGCTACAGCACCTTCGAGTACGATCTTACACCTTATATATATAAGAAGGGTGACAACGTCATCGCCGTGAAGGTGGATAACAGCGACCAGCCCAACAGCCGCTGGTATTCGGGCTGCGGCATCTACCGCCACGTCTGGCTTACCAAGACCCTGAAGAAGGCATACATCCCACAGTGGGGTCAGTATGTGGCTACCACGCCGAAGGGTGATGTCAAGGTGAAGGTGGATTTTCACGCCAGTGGCAGCAGGATGAAACTATCCATCCGCAATACCATCTACGATGCGGCTGGCAAGGTGGTGGCTAGGAGCCAGGGCAACCAGAACCAGCAGCTCAAGGTAAGGAAACCGCATCTCTGGGCTATCGGCAAGGGCTATCTCTATACCGTGAAGAGCGAACTGGTGGTGAATGGCAAGGTGGTGGATACCGCCACTACGCAGACCGCATTCCGTGATGTGAGGTTTGATGCCCGGAAGGGTTTCTTTCTCAATGGCGAGAATATGAAGATCAATGGCGTGTGCGAGCATCACGATTTCGGATGTCTCGGTGCCGCTCTCAACGAGGATGCGCTTCATCGCAAGCTCACCATCCTCAGGGATATGGGTGTGAATGCCATCCGAAGCAGTCATAATCCTCCGGCTCCCGAACTCCTGAATATGTGTGATTCCATGGGAATCATGGTGATGGACGAGAGCTTTGATATGTGGCGCCGCAAGAAGTCGAATGGCGATTATGCCCGCTTCTTCGATGAATGGCACCAGCGTGATCTCTCTGATCTGGTGAAGCGCGACAGGAATCATCCTTGCATCATCATGTGGAGCATCGGCAACGAGGTGCTCGAACAGTGGTCGGATGCCGCTGCCGATACCTTGAGTCTGGAGCAGGCGAATCTCATCCTGAATGCGGGGCATGATGCTTCTACCCTGGCACATGGCGATGGGCTGAGCGTGAATTCGCTTCTCACCCGTCATCTGGCTGATATCGTGAAGAAGCATGATCCGTGGGGCGCCCGTCCGGTTACTGCCGGATGCAACGAGCCTGATCCTAAGAATCATCTCTTCAAGAGCGGGGCCATCGATGTCATCGGATTCAATTATCATCATCAGTGGGTGAAGGATGTTCCTAGAAACTTCCCCGACAAGCCGTTCATCTTCTCCGAGAGTGTTTCGGCACTCCAGACGCGTGGTTATTACCGGATGCCGAGCGACAGCATCTATACGGCTCCGGTGGAGTGGTGGCTGCCATATACCGATCCATCCTTCAAGTGTTCGGCGTATGACAATATGCATGCCTCCTGGAGCAGTACGCACGAGGAGACCTGGGATGTGGTGAAGCACAATGATTTCGTGGGCGGACAGTTTATCTGGACTGGTTTCGACTATATCGGCGAACCGACTCCGTATGCCTATCCGGCACGCAGCAGTTATTTTGGCATCATCGACCTGGCTGGTCTTCCTAAGGACAGCTATTATATGTATCAGAGTGAGTGGACGAAGAAGCCTGTTCTCCATCTTTTCCCTCACTGGAACTGGCTTCCGGGTCAGCAGATAGATATGTGGTGCTATTACAACCAGGCTGATGAGGTAGAGCTGTTCATCAATGGCAAGAGCCAGGGCATCCGGAAGAAGAAGGTGCATGGAGAGGGAAATGAAGGCAAAGCCCATGCCGGTGCCGCCAATGCTGGCGCCTTTGATCGCAGCACAGAGTACCACGTGATGTGGCGAGTAAACTTTGAGCCGGGCGAAGTAAAGGTTGTAGCGAGAAAGCAGGGCAGGGAGATTTCATCCCAGACCATCAAGACAGCCGGTCCTCCTCATCATCTCGTCTTGAAGAAGACCTATCAGAACACCCTTGCGTCAGGCGTTCCTGCGGATTTGCAATCCGGCCCCCCAACCCCGTCAGGCGTTCCTGCGGATTTGCAATCCGCAGTCAAAAAAGGTTCGACCTCTGTCCCTGGGGATTTGCAATCCCCAACATCCCCATCCTCCCCTACAACCTTCGTAGAAGTAAATGTAGTAGATAAGGATGGCAATCTCTGTCCGAATGCCGAGAACGAGATATATTTCTCTTCCACCGCCGAGATTCTGGGCACAGATAACGGCAATCAAACCTCTCTGGAGCGTTTCACCGATCCAAAGAGAAAGGCATTCTTTGGCAAGTGCATCATCGTCTTGCGAGGTCACGGCACGCTCCGTGCCGAATCCATAGACTTGCAACAAGCTACTATCAAATTATAAATACAAAAAACGCATGAGGGTGTGTCATAAGTCTGTGACGCACCTCTTTTTATTTTTTGCCTTTTCACAGATACGAAATCTTTAAAAAATATTTTTATTTACAACAAAGCCCAAACTTTCACAAGCTCGGGCTTTGCCTTTCCGC
>ENA-OPCG01000246-OPCG01000246.1-human-gut-metagenome-genome-assembly--contig:-NODE-246-length-25110-cov-19.699661_pt1 | contig 25110 bp, 21 predicted proteins | sample MGYA00241248_ERZ501476 | MGnify/ENA primary metagenome ERZ501476 (study PRJEB25962, sample SAMEA2042629) | human gut metagenome | biome: human gut; feature: human-associated habitat; material: faeces... | reverse complement strand
TTGGCTGGCAGCCTAAGGCCGCATAGCCATATACTCAAATTTTAACGAACTATTGTTATAATCTTCTTCGCCCTTAACTCCCTCAATCTTTATACTATTAATCACTCCCATTTCCATGTCATCACTTACTGAGAGATTCTGATTCTATTATAAAAGGACATTTCAATAGGGTACAAGAATCCTTACATACAAGGTTTGTGGCGCTTTTTCCCTGTATGTAAAACGAATGGTTTCTATAAAAGATAGACGCGCAGGTAATTAATATAGACACGTCTGGAGTGACCTGTGCCAATGCTCTTTAGCTCGAAAACGAGAAGTATGTTACTCGTTTGTTACTTGAAATTCTTGTCGAAAAGCCCTATGGCACGCTCTTTTTCCTTGTTTACAACCTTCGCATATATCTGCGTTGTTGTGATGTTCTTGTGACCCAACAGGGATGCAACCGTATAAAGACTGGCACCGAAGGATAATTCCAATGTGGCAAAGGTATGGCGACCGCAATGGAACGTAATCTCCTTATTTAAATTCTTGATGGAACCTATCCATAGCTTCAAATTCCTGGAAAAGGAAGAATGCGATAATTTATCGAAGACAATTCCTGTTGATGTGCCTGACGGATGCTGGGGCAACCATTGCATCGCCTGGACAGATAGCGGGACCTTGAGCCATCTCTGCGTCTTCTGAATTTTCTTGAATATATACGTCTTCCCGTTTTCCCTGATGATTTCTTCCCAGGTTAAACTCAAAATGTCGCTCTTGCGCAAACCGGTGAAACAGCTGAAAAGAAAAGTTTCCTTTAATTGGGCGTATGGGCATTTTGACTCGATAACCTTGGATAGTTCGTGCTTGTTGAGATAATTTCTGTGGGATTCAGGGCGCTTCAAACGGTATTGGGCGGGTAGGAGAGTGAATGGATTTTCTGCTATTATCTTTTTCTTATATAGCTCTAACGTGATGCTTCGCATGATTGAAAACATCAGATAAATGGTTCCATCCGATAGCTTGCGGCGGTTCTTCAGCTGTGGACGAATATCGTGTGCTTCCTTCAGGTACTCGATGAAGCGCTTGATGAATTTCAGATCCACCTGACTCACCCAGGTGTTCTTGGCTCCAAACTTTATCAGATGTTGCTTCAAGCTGATGATGCTTCCATATCTTCCTATGCCCTCCTTGCCAGTTTGAGGTTTGCGTTCGTTGGCATATTCCTGCACAAAGTCTATCAAGTTGTATTTTTCTATATTTGATGTCTTCTGCTGTTCGGGTATGGAATGAATCAGGGTTATCATTCTTTTACTTTTGATGAGCAATGCCTTTTTGAGAACTTCGTAATTCTGTTCCTTGGTCAGCTCATCTATTTCGGGAATGAGATAGAGATGGAGAAACTGGTAGGAGCGTGTGCCTTTCCAATATATGTCGAGGTATAGGCTCGCATTTCCATTTTTGAGTTTCTTGTACCTTATTCTGATAGGTTCTTTTAATTTCTGATATTTTTTTATCTTTCGAATAGTTGAGTTATGTAGCATATATGCTTGGCTTTTATGAGTTTACCCAAATAAAAACGGGTTGAAGCTACAAGCTTCAGCCCGTTGGTAGAGTATTCTATTTCGTATGTCTCTTCAGGAAAATGCTGTGGTCGATGCAGGCAGGGAGCTCTTCCTTATAGTGGGTAACCATGATCATCGTCTTGTTTTTTCGCTTGCAGAATGCCTCGATGATATCCTTTACCAGGCGGCGGTTTCTGTTGTCAAGACCATGAAGAGGTTCGTCGAGGATGAGGAGCTCGGGATCCTTCACGAAGGCACGTGCCAGAAGTACCAGGCGCTGCTCGCCACTTGACAGCTTCAGGAAACCACGATCTTCCAAACCCTCCAGACCGAATACCTTCATCCAGAAACGGCACTGGTCCATATCCTCTTCCTTAGGCTTTACATAGAGACCCACAGAATCGGTAAGGCCGCTCGCCACGATGCGGATGGCTGGCATATCACGCTGATAGGAACGGTGAAGCTCTGGAGATACATAGCCGATATGCTTCTTGATATCCCAGATGCTCTCGCCACTGCCACGAGGATTGCCGAAGAGGGCAATGTCGCAGGCGTAGCTCTGCGGATTGTCGGCACATACCAGGCTGAGCAGGGTACTCTTGCCGGCACCGTTCTGTCCGCTCAGCGCCCAGTGCTCACCATTGTTGACCGTCCAGTCGAGATCGTTGAGGATGATGCGCTCGCCATACTGGATGCGAACCTTGTTCATCTTCACCACTTCCTGACTGTGATATTCCCGGTCGCTATATGGCAGGTTGATGATGGCTTGTTCTAATTCTTCGCATAATACGTGGGCAGGGATGCGGTTGCGCTGTGCCAGATATTCTTCCTTGGTAAGCTTAGGATATACCTTCATATCCTTCACTTCTACCACGTGGGTGATGAACTCTGGAATGTCATCGCTCTTGCTCAATACGAGGATGATCTGCAGATGATGCTCGGTGGTGAGTGACTTGAGAAGCTCCTTGAGCTGGTCGCGGGTGTCGGCATCCAGACCGATGAAAGGATTGTCCATGATCAGCACGCGAGGCTCTGAGAAGAGGGTAGAGGCAAGCTTGAACTTGCGGAGCTCTCCACTGCTCAGCAGGATGGTGTATTTGTCGAGCAGGTGGTGCATGTGGAACAACTCGTAGATGTGTTCCTGCAACTGTCTGCGCTCCGGCGTATCTTCGCCAGCCATCTGATAAGCCTCTTCCAGCTTATCCTTGACGATAGGCGTGTTCTCATCTATTTCCAGCTGGTTCCAGCGCTGCTGCAGGAAGTAGGTGCGGTCGTTGTCGCCTCCGTAGGTATCACGGAAGGTGATATACTTGATATTGTCGCTCACCAGGGATTTGGTACTAGGAGAAAAGTCGTAATCAGGATCGTGCATCAACAGCGGGTGTCTGCCCACAAGGATGTCCACGAACATCGACTTACCTCCACCATTGGGACCTACGATAGCGATATGCTCGCCGTCGCATGCCTCGAAGTTAACTGGCTCAGCCATACGCCATTCCGGCATACGGGTTACGCCATTCTGAATACTGATAATCTTTTGCATCTCTCTTATTTTTTTATTGATATGATTGCGTGATAACAGGATGATATTTCCGGGCTGGGCTACTTGTGCGTGGTACGGTTGATAGCCGCCAGAAGCTTTGCCTGCGGGCCCGTCATGCCTGTACCTTTCTCTATGCGGCTGGCGTTCTTGGTAGCAAAATCCTTCCAGCTGCTATAGTGCTTGGCGCCCGTTTCGGGTCTGCCCATCTGCAGGAAATGGCAGTAGGCAGCGCCCAGGGCATCGGTGGCATCCATGTATTTCGGCATCTCGTCTTCCCGGATGTTGAGCATACGCTGCAGCATCGCCGCCACCTGCTCCTTGGAAGCCTGACCTTGTCCGGTAATCGCCATCTTGATTTTCAGCGGAGCGTACTCGTGGATGGGTACGTCGTGGTGGATGGCGGCAGCGATAGCCACTCCCTGCGCTCTGCCGAGCTTGAGCATCGACTGCACATTCTTGCCGAAGAAGGGAGCTTCTATCGCCATCTCGTCGGGCAGATAGGAGTCGATGATGCCAGTCACCCGCTCGAAAATCCTGCCGAGTCGCAAGTAGGGATCTTTCTCCTTGCGCATGTCGATGACGCCCATCACCACCAGTTCTGCCTTGTTGCCGATGACGCGTATCACGCCATAGCCCATCACGTTGGTGCCGGGGTCAATGCCCAGGATGATTTTCTCTGTGTTCGATTTTTTCTGAATCATCTGAATGCTGTATCTTCTGAATGCTGTATCTTCCTGAATCTATCGGTCCATATATGGATTATGAGCCAATTCCTCGCCAATGCTGGTAGCCTCACCGTGGCCTGGCAGCACCTGTGTTTCATCCGGCAACATGCCGAGATGGCGCAGGCTGTTGATGATGCGGAACATGCTGCCGCCAGGGAAATCGGTTCTGCCGATGGAGCTCTTGAAGAGGGTATCGCCCGAGAAGAGTACGTGCTCTGCCTCGCAATAGAAGCATACGGAGCCGTTGCTGTGGCCCGGAGTCTCGATGATGGTGAATTCGTGGTTGCCGAACTTGATTACCTCATCTTCCTCAAAGAAATGACCGATAGGAGGGAACTGGGTGTCGAGCTGCATCTGGTAGAATGTCTCTGCCTGATGAGCCAGACCCTTCATCAGCTTCTCATCGCCCTGTGCCACTTCCGGCTTCAGTCCGAACTCCTGGTAGATGGTATCGTTGCCGAAATTATGGTCGAGATGACCATGGGTAACGAGGAGATGAACTGGCTTCAGATTGTTCTTTCTGATATACTCGGTAATCGCCTTGCGCTCTTCAGGATAGAAGGCGCCGCAATCTATGATGACGCACTCGAGGGTGTCATCGCTGACCACGTAGCAGTTTTCCTGCAACATGTTGACTTGGAATCTTTCGATATGTAGCATTTTACTTTGAACTTTGAGATTTGAACTTTGAACTTTATGATTAGTGAAGCTGATGAATTTTTCACTCTTCACTTCTATGCCGGAACATAAACCAGCTGCTTGTCCTGGCTGAACCACTCCTCATCGAAGAAGGTGCTGAGAGGGGTGATTTCCGAAATCTTATAATACTGCTTGAGCTCTTCCTTCAGATTGCCGCCCTTGAGGCAGAGCAAACCATTAGGCAGGGCATTCTGACCAGCCTTCTTGAAGTTCTTCTTGATGATCTTCATCAGGTCGGGCAACTGCATTACGGCACGGCTCACCACGAAGTCGTACTTGCCTTTCTCGTCCTCGCCGCGCAGGTGTTCAGCCACCAGGTTCTTGAGTCCGATAGCGCCAGCCACCTCATTGCACACCTTAATCTTCTTGCCTGTGCCGTCGATGAGCTTGAACTTGCACTCAGGGAAGAGGATGGCGAGCGGGATGCCCGGGAAACCACCGCCGCATCCGAAGTCGAGAATCTCTGAACCCGGGCGGAAGTTGATCGCCTTGGCAATAGCCAGAGAGTGGAGCACATGGTGCTCGTAGAGGTTGTCGATATCCTTGCGGCTGATGACATTGATCTTGGCATTCCAATCGCGATACAGACCGTCGAGGGCAGCGAACTGCTTCTTCTGCTCGTCGGTGAGGTGAGGAAAATATTTCTCTATGATATTCATTCTATCTTGTTTTTGTTTCTTTCTATCTATATTTATTAATGTATATAAACCGATGCAAAGGTAGTGCAAATTGTAGATAAAACAAAATAAAATTAGCTTTTTTTGTATATTTAGTAGTTATTTCGGGGCTTGTTAGCAAAAAAATGTGTACCTTTGCACCCGAAAAAGATGTTAGATAGTATTTATTTAATATAAAAAGTAATGATAAAAGCAGCATTATTCGACTTAGACGGCGTGGTTTTCGATACCGAAAGCCAGTATTCCGTGTTCTGGGGGATGATAGGCAGGGAGTATCATCCGGAGATTTCAGACTTTGCGCTTCGCATCAAGGGACAGACTCTGGTTCAGATCTACGACAAGTACTTCTCTGACGATGCCACATTCGCTCATATTGCCGGATTCACCGATTGCAAGTCGGAACAGGCTAAGATAACAGCCCGGCTCGATGAATTCGAGCAGAATATGTCGTATCCTTACATTCCCGGATTCGAAACTTTCCTGAAAGACTTGAAAGTGCATGGTGTGAAGTGCGCTGTGGTGACGAGCAGCAATCTGCCGAAGATGGAGCAGGTGTATAAGCATCATCCTGAGTTCAAGACCAATTTTGACCGCGTGCTCACCAGCGAAGATTTTGCCAAGAGCAAGCCGGATCCAGACTGTTATCTCAAGGGCGCTGCCTGTTTCGGAGCAAAGCCGGAGGAATGCGTGGGTCTGGAGGACAGCTTCAACGGACTGAAGGCTGTGAGAGCTTCGGGTGCCTTTACCCTCGGACTCGCTACTACCAATTCTGCAGAGAGCATCCAGCCATACAGCGACTATGTGATAGCCGATTACAATGGATTCGGATACGATGACCTGGAGAAGATTGTAGAAAGGATAATCAGGAAAATAGACTGATAAGAATAATACTTTTTAGTAAACACAATTATATGGGATATTTATCTACAGACAAAAAGAAAATCACAACCAAGACCTACGCCGAAATGAAGGCGGCAGGTGAGAAGGTTACGATGCTTACTGCCTACGATTTCACTACCGCAGGCATCATCGATGCAGCTGGCATCGATACCATCCTGATAGGTGATTCGGCTAGTAATGTGATGGCTGGAAATGCTGATACATTGCCTGTCACCGTAGATCAGATGATTTATCACGCACGCAGTGTGGCTCGCGCCTGCAATCATGCACTCGTGCTCTGTGATATGCCTTTCGGCAGCTATCAGATTAGCAAGGAGGATGCCTTGCGCAATGCCTGCCGAATGATGAAGGAGACAGGCGTGGATGCGCTGAAGCTGGAAGGTGGCGTGGAAATCCTGGATACTGTTCAGGCACTCATCAATGCCGGTATTCCTGTTTGCGGCCATCTCGGACTTACTCCTCAGAGCGTGAATAAGTTTGGCGGTTACGGTATCCGTGCCAAGGAAGATGCAGAGGCCGAGAAGCTGCTCAGCGATGCCAAAGCACTGGATAAGGCTGGCTGTTTTGCCATTGTTCTGGAGAAGGTTCCTGCCAAACTGGCGGCTGAAGTTTCACGTCAAGTAAACGCTGTAACTATCGGTATTGGAGCTGGTAACGGTTGTGATGGACAAGTGCTGGTTTATGCTGATGCGCTCGGTATGACCCAGGGTTTCAAGCCAAAATTCCTGCGTCATTTTGCCCAGGTAGGCGAGGAGATGCAGAAGGGAGTTAAGGCTTATATCGACGCCGTGAAGAGCGTGGAGTATCCAAGCGTAGAAGAGAGCTACTAAGATGGATACGCAAAATACCCCGGTGCATTTTAATCTGTGGCACCGTGACTTCTGGTGTCTCTGCTTCGCCAATCTCTTCCTGATGACGAGCATCTACATGCTCCTCTTGAGCATACCTTATTTTATGGCTAAGGAGGGATATTCCGTTACTCAGATGGGCGTGGTTTATGCTGCTTATGGCTTGGGCATCTTTCTTCTGGGTGGCTTCTGCTCCTATCTGGTGCAGCGCTATCGTCGCAATAGGGTATGCCAGATATCCATCCTGGGTGTGGCAGTCAGTCTCGTCGTTCTTTATTATCTGGAAACCTTCTGGAACATCAAGGTGGGCTTCGAGATGCTGGTGGTGATGCGTCTGATACAGGGTGCTTTCCTGGGCTTGGCAGAGATGTCGCTGGCGAGTACGCTGATTATCGATACCTGTGAATCTTTCCAGCGTACGGAGGCGAATTATATCACCTCCTGGTTTGCCCGCTTTTCCATTGCGGTAGGTCCATTGCTGTCGCTTCTGGTCTATCATGTCTTCAGTATGAAAGTCGTTTTTCCTGTAGCCTCGGTATTGGCATTGGTTGCCTTGGTGCTGGTTTCCAGAGCGAAGTTCCCGTTCAAGGCTCCGTCAGAAAACGTGTCACTCTTCAGTAGTGACCGCTTTTTCCTGCCTCAGGGATTTCCGCTGTTCGTCAATATTGTATGCATCATGGTGATACCGGGCTTCTATCTGTCGCTGCCTCATTCTCTCACCGTCTATGCGATGTTTTTTTGCGGACTGTTTCTGGCATTGGTGGCAGAAAAATACGTTTTTGCTGATGCAGAGCTGAAGAGTCAGGTAATCGTGGGACTGATATTGATCGCGGCAGCAGAATTTGTTTCCTTAAGCGATCAGGATTTTGCCGAAGAGATGCTTGTACCTGCCTTGCTTGCCTTGGGAGTGGGTATCATCGGAAGCCGATTCCTGCTTTTCTACATCAAGCTTGCCAAGCATTGCCAGCGTGGCACCAGTATGAGCTCCTTCTTCCTGGCGTGGGAACTGGGGTTGAGCTTAGGAATCGGATTGGGTTTCTGGCTGGTGAAGGACTTGTATCCGAAGGGTCTTGGTATGGATTCGGTGATCTTGAATCCTGTGTATAAGGAACTTCTGTATCCGACTTTCGGATTGACAGTGGTTTCTCTCCTGATGTATAATTTCCTAGTACATCCATGGTATATGAAGCATCGCAATCGCTGATGCTTCGTGTGCCTGCTTTATTAAAAGTTTCTAAAAATAGCGTTTGTGAAACTTTTTTAATATAATTTAGTTAGCTTTATTCGCTTTTGTGCTCATAATTGAGTACTTTTGCGTTTGATTTGAGAACGGAGGGCATTTTGGAAGTGCCCTTTGTTCTGTTTTTAGAATGAATTAAACGTAAAATTGATATAAGATTATGGCAGAAGCTATTGATATCCGTGAGTTGAATATCCGGATTGAACAACAGAGTCAGTTCGTTACCAACCTGGTAATGGGCATGAACAAGGTCATCGTAGGTCAGAAGCACCTCGTTGACTGTCTCCTTATCGGTCTTCTCTCTGATGGTCACATTCTCCTGGAAGGTGTACCTGGTCTGGCGAAGACTCTTGCAATCAAAACATTGTCACAGTTGATTAGTGCAGACTATAGCCGCATACAGTTTACACCCGATTTGTTGCCTGCCGACGTGATCGGTACGCAAATCTATTCGCAGAAGGATGAAGCCTTCCATGTGAAGCGAGGACCTGTGTTTGCCAACTTCGTCCTGGCAGATGAGATCAACCGTGCTCCAGCCAAGGTGCAGAGTGCCTTGCTTGAGGCGATGCAGGAACATCAGGTAACCATCGGCGAGCAGACTTTTCATTTGCCTAATCCTTTCCTGGTGATGGCTACCCAGAACCCGGTGGAGCAGGAGGGTACCTATCAGTTGCCTGAGGCTCAGGTGGACCGTTTCCTCCTCAAGGTTATCATCGATTATCCTACCATCGAAGAAGAGAAGCTCATCATCCGTGAGAACATCCAGGGCGGTCTGCCTACCGTGACTCCGGTTACTACAGCCGAGGAAATCCTGAAGGCTCGCAGCATCGTCAACGAGGTGTATATCGATGAGAAGATTGAGCAGTATATTGCCGACATCGTCTTCGCTACCCGTTATCCAGACCGTTACGGCCTGGGCGAATTGAAGGATATGATTACCTTTGGCGGCAGTCCTCGTGCCAGCATCTCACTTGCCAAGGCAGCCAGAGCCTACGCCTTCATCAAGCACCGTGGTTACGTGATTCCTGAGGATGTACGTGCCGTGGCTCACGATGTGCTCCGCCACCGCATCGGCCTCTCTTACGAGGCAGAGGCAAGCGAAATCACCAGCGAGGAAATCGTCAGCCGCATCATCAACAAGGTTGAAGTGCCTTGATTTAGTTCAAAATTCAAAGTAAATTAAGTTGGATACACAAGATATCTTAAAGAAAGTTCGGAAGATCGAGATCAAGACTCGCGGATTGAGCCAGAACATCTTCGCCGGCCAGTATCATTCTGCCTTCAAGGGTAGGGGAATGGCCTTTGCCGAGGTGCGCGAATATCAGTATGGCGACGACGTGAGAGACATCGACTGGAATGTGACGGCTCGCTTCCATCGCCCTTTCGTCAAGGTCTTTGAAGAAGAGCGAGAGCTTACCGTGATGCTGATGGTGGATGTGAGCGGTTCGCTCGATTTCGGTACCATGCGCCAGATGAAGCGCGACCTGGCTACCGAGATAGCTGCAACCCTTGCCTTCAGTGCCATCCAGAACAACGACAAGATAGGTGTCATCTTCTTTTCCGACAGAATAGAGAAATATATCCCTCCCAAGAAGGGACGCAAGCATATCCTCTACATCATTCGTGAGATGCTCGACTTTCATCCCGAGAGTCAGCGTACCGATATCGGATGTGCCCTGGAATACTTCACGAGGGTGATGAAGCGCCATTGCACGGCTTTCGTCATCAGCGACTTCTATGACAACAAGGACTATCAGCACCAGCTGCAGATAGCCAACCAGAAGCACGATGTGGTGGGAATCCAGGTGTATGATCCACGTGCCAAGCAGCTGCCCGACGTGGGACTGCTCAAGGTGATGGATGCCGAGACGGGACACGAGATGTATATCGATACCAGTTCTAAGAAATTGAGAGTGGCTCACACTCAAAACTGGTTGCGACAGCAGGAGAATCTGCGACAGCTCTTTGCCAAGAGCAAGGTAGATTGGACTTCGGTAGCCACCAACGAGGACTTCTCGAAGGCGCTCCTGATGCTGTTCAAACAGAGAGGCTAAAGTAAGATAACATGAAAATAAAGAATTTCATATTGACGATGGCGCTGATGGGTTGCTCTACGCTGGCTTTCGGGCAGACCGTGGAGCAGCGCATGGATTCCCTGCAGCTGCTTATCGGACAGCAGACCATCCTGCACCTCAAGGCTACTGCCCGGAAGGGTGCCAGAATTGTGCTGCCATCCTTCAAGCCTCAGGACCAGATTGTACCTGGTGTAGAGGTGGTGGAGCAGAGCAAGGGCGACACGATGCAGATGGGTGATGACCGCATCCAGGTGAGCCGCGACTATACGCTTACCTCTTTCGATGAGAAGGTGTATGTGGTTCCTGCACTCGATGTGAAGATCGACGGCAAGAGCTATCACGGAAATCCGTTGGCCCTGAAGGTGCTCACCGTTCCGGTAGATACGGTGCATCCTAACCAGTTCTATCCGGCAAAGGGTGTACAGGATAATCCTTTCGAGTGGAGTGAGTGGAGCTTCGCCTTCTGGTTGAGCCTGCTGATGATTATCATCTGTGGCGCAATGATTTATCTCCGCAATCGTCTGAAGAAGAACAAGCCTATCATCGCCCGCATCCGCATTGTGAAGAGGGTGCCTGCCCATGAGAAGGCACTGCGTGAAATCAATGACATCAAGCATCATCATACCAGCGCCAGCCAGGAGACTCAGAAAGAGTACTACACCCAGTTGACCAATACGCTGCGTGCCTATATCGTGAGCCGCTTCGGATTCAATGCGATGGAGATGACCAGTGGAGAAATCATCGAGCACCTGCGTGCTTCGGGCGACCAGAAGATGATAGACGAGCTGAGAATGCTCTTCTCCACCGCCGACCTGGTGAAGTTTGCCAAGTACGAGATTCCGATGAACGAGAACGATGCCAACCTGGTGAATGCCATCAACTTCATCGACCAGACGAAGACCGATGAGCAGCCTAAGGAGGAGAAGATCGTTCCAACGCTCAGCACCGAAGACCAGAAGTCGCAGCAGCAGCGCCGACTCATCAAGACCCTGCTCTGGGTGGGCGGCATCAGCGTAGTTGCCATCTTCGGCTACATCGTTTATCAGGTAGCGATGCTCGTGATGTAAATGTCATCAGGCTCGGAAATCCAGAGCTGGTGATGTAAACAATAAAAAGAAATTAAGAAATGGAATTTGCAAGTAAAGCATATTTTCTGCTGCTCCTGCTGCTGATACCTTATATATTATGGTATTTCCTGGGCAGGAAGAAGAGCGAGCCTACGATGCGCATGAGTGATACACGCATCTATCAGTATGCTCCGAAAAGCATGCGCGTCAGACTCATCCATCTGCCGATGGTGCTGAGATGCATCTGCTTCGTGCTCATCGTCATCGCCATGGCCCGTCCGCAGACCCACTATTCCTGGGACAACAAGACCGTAGAAGGTATCGATATCATGCTTGCCATGGACGTATCAACCTCTATGCTTGCCGAGGATCTGAAGCCAAACCGTATGGAGGCGGCGAAGGATGTTGCCACTGAGTTTATCTCAGGCCGTCCTACCGACAATATCGGACTCACCATCTTTGCCGGCGAGGCTTTCACGCAATGTCCGATGACTACCGATCATGCCAGTCTGCTCAGACTCCTGCATGATACCCGTACCGATATTGCGGCTCGCGGACTCATCGACGACGGTACCGCTGTGGGTATGGGACTTGCCAACGCCGTGACCCGACTCAAGGATTCCAAGGCAAAGAGCAAGGTGGTAATCCTGCTCACCGATGGTAGTAACAACATGGGTGACATCTCGCCTATGACCGCTGCCGAGATAGCCAAGAGCTACGGCATCAGAGTCTATACCATCGGTGTGGGAACCAACAAGGTGGCGCCTTATCCGATGCCTGTGGCAGGAGGCGTGCAGTATGTCAATATCCCGGTGGAAATCGATACCCAGACGCTGCGCGACATCGCTCAGACCACCGATGGAAACTTCTATCGTGCTACGAGTACTGCCGAGTTGAAGAAGATCTACAAGGACATCGACAAGTTGGAGAAGTCTAAGTTTAATGTGAAGCATTTTGCCAAGCGTTATGAGGCCTATCAGCCTTTTGCCCTGGGTGCACTCCTGATACTGCTCCTGGAGATATTGCTCCGCCTCACTTGGTTCAGAAGAATTCCTTGATGAAAGAGGAGTTTAGACAAAATAGATTATAACATCATATAAATATGTTAAGATTTGAAGATCCTACGTTTCTCTGGCTGCTCTGGCTGATACCGGTGCTCATACTGGTTCGTCTGGTAGGCTGGAGAAGGCGAAAGGCTAAGCTGAAAAGATTGGGCGATCCGGAACTGCTCAAGCAGTTGATGCCCGACATATCCAAATACCGTCCTACGGTGAAGTTTGTGCTGATGCTTGCTGCCTTGGCACTTGTCATCGTGATGGTGGCTCGCCCTCAGATGGGAAGCAAGATTTCTCACGACAAGCGTAATGGCATCGAGACGATGATCTGTCTCGATATCTCCAATTCCATGCTTGCCGAGGATGTGGCTCCTTCTCGTCTCGACAAGAGCAAGATGCTGATTGAGAATCTGGTAGATAACTTCAGCAACGACAAGATCGGACTGATTGTCTTTGCAGGCGATGCCTTCGTGCAGTTGCCTATCACCAGTGATTATGTATCGGCAAAGATGTTCCTGCAGAATATCACACCGGGGCTGATCCAGACTCAGGGTACCAATATCGGCGATGCCATCTCGCTTGCCACCAAGAGTTTTACCCAGCAGGACAATGTGGGTAGAGCCATCATCGTGATTACCGATGGTGAGAACCATGAGGAGGGTGCCAAGGAGGCAGCCGAGATTGCCCAGAAGAAGGGCATCAATGTGTTTATCCTCGGTATCGGTAATACCAAGGGTGCTCCTATCCCGATGGGTGATGGCTCTTATCTGAAGGATCATGCAGGCAATACCGTGATGACTGCCCTCAACGAGCAGATGTGCCGCGATCTGGCGCAGGCTGGCAAGGGTCAGTATATCCATGTGGATAATACGAGTGATGCAGAAAAGGCATTGAATGATGACCTTACCAAGTTGCAGAAGGGAGATATGACCAGCGTGATATACAGTGCCTACGATGAACAGTTTCAGGCTGTGGGCATTCTCATCATCCTCCTGCTCATCATCGAGGTCTGCATGCTGGAAGTAAAGAATCCGTTGCTCAGGAACATCAAGTTCTTCAAAAGGGATTCCTTGAAGCTGCCGAAATAAAGCAGCTTCATAAGTCTGGGCTGTCACCTATTCGCCCTGAAAGGGCAGAAGCTCTTAGCCCAGGGCATCGCCCTGGGTAAAGCGAGTAGTAGCAAGGCGCCCTGAAAGGGCAAAAGCTTTAAAATATAGATGTAAAAATGAAGTATATACATTATATAATAGTAACAGTGGCAATGTTGCTGGTGGGTACGGCACAAGCCGGAGCCCAGACTGATCGCAACCTGATCCGTCAGGGCAATCGTGCCTTCAAATCTCAGAAATGGGCAGTGGCAGAAACCCAATATCGCAAGGCTATCTCCAAGAATCAGAAGAATCCACAGGCGATATACAATCTTGGTTGTGCGCTCATGGCGCAGCAGAAAGACTCCATGGCGATACAGCAGTTTACCAATGCTGCCCAGTTGGAAACCAACCGCCTCCGCCGTGCAGCCAGCTATCACAACATGGGCGTGATCATGCAGAACCACCGTGAATATGCCCAGGCCATCGAATACTACAAGATGGCGCTGAGATGCAATCCACAGGACAATGAGACCCGTTATAATCTTGCCCTCTGCAAGAAGTTGCTCAAGAACAATCCGCAGAACAAGGATAAGAACAACAAGGATAAGAACAAGGACAAGAACAAGAAGGATCAGAATAAGGACAAGAACAAAGACAACAAGGATAAAAACGACGATAAGAATAATAAGAACGACAAGAACAAGAATAAGAATAACAAGAATAATCAGAACCAAAACCAGCCGAACCAGGACAAGATGAGCCGCGAGAATGCCGAGCAGCTCCTGAATGCCGCCGTTCAGCAGGAGCAAGCCACCAAGCGCAAGTTGCAGAAGGCGATGAGCCAGCCACGCAGAAAGGCTTACGACAAGAATTGGTAAAAGATTAGATAAGATAAAAATACGGTTTACATATAATATTTAGCTATTATTTAAGATACGATATGAAAAGAATAGGTTGGTATTTGATATTGCTGATATGCTTGCTAGGCTACCAGGTGCATGCGGTGGCCCAGCATATCTCCGTGTCGGCTCCATCGCACGTAGCGGCTGGAGAAAACTTCCGTGTCGCCTATACCATCAACACCCGTGATGTAGAGGAATTCAGAATGGGTGCGGTGCAGGATGGACTCGAAGTCATCGCAGGCCCTTACACATCCTCGCAATCCAGTTATCAGATGATCAACGGACATACCTCGTCCTCTTCATCTGTAACCATCACCTACACCCTTTATGCGGCAAAGAATGGTACCTTCAACATTGGTGCTTCCCACGCTGTCGTGGGGGGCAGGAGCCTGGCTTCTCACGCCGTGAGGATTACGGTGTCGGGGCACGCCCAGCGTACCAACGGTGCTCCTAGCATGCACGGACAGGATAGCTACGACCAACCTCGTATGCGTACCGCAGGCTCTGCCATCTCAGGCAGCGACCTCTTCATCAAGGTGTCTGCCAACAAGAAGAGAGTACACGAGCAGGAACCTATCCTGCTTACCTACAAGGTATATACACAGGTGGAACTCACCCAGCTGGAAGGCAAGATGCCAGACCTGAAGGGATTCCACAACCAGGAAGTGCCTCTGCCACAGCAGAAGACCTTCCATACCGAAATGGTGAACGGTCGCCCTTACAAGTGCGTCACCTGGAGCCAGTATGTGATGTATCCTCAGATGACCGGTAAGCTGGAAATTCCTTCCATCACCTTCAAGGGCATCGTGGTACAGCAGAACCGCAATGTCGATCCTATGGAGGCCTTCTTCAATGGCGGATCCGGATATGTAGAGGTAAAGAAGGACATCAAGGCTCCGGGTATCACCCTGCAGGTAGATCCGTTGCCTCAGCGCCCTGCCAACTTCTCGGGTGGAGTAGGTAAGTTCAATATCTCTGCTTGTCTTGACAAGAAGGAAATCAAGGCAGGCGAACCGATCACGCTCCGTGTGATAGTGGGAGGTATCGGAAACCTCAAGTTGCTTAAGCAGCCAGTAGTGAATTTCCCGAAGGATTTCGACAAGTATGATGCCAAGGTAACAGATAAGACCCGACTCACCGCCAATGGAGTGGAGGGTAATATGATCTACGATTTCCTGGCTGTTCCTCGCAATCAGGGCAGCTATACCATTCCAGCCGTGGAGTTCACCTATTATGATACCAGCAAGAATGCGTATAAGACCATCAAGACCCAACCTTTCACTCTGAACGTGGAGAAGGGAGATGGATCCACATCCGAGTCGGCTGACTATACCAGCAAGGACAAGGATATCCATACCATCAAGTTGGGCAAGACCTCACAGCATCAGGCAGATGATATGTTCTTCGGAAGCTTCGGCTACTGGACCAGTCTGCTCATTCCGCTCATCGCCTTCTTCGTGCTGCTGGTGGTATTCCACCGCAGAGCCATCGAGAATGCCGACATCGTGAAGAAGCGCTCCAACAAGGCGGGCAAGATAGCCACCAAGCGTCTGCGCATGGCCAACAAGCTGATGCAGCAGGGCAAGCAGGGCGAGTTCTATGATGAGGTGATGCGTGCCCTCTGGGGATATATGAGCTACAAGCTGAACATGCCGGTAGAGCAGCTCTCTCGTGAGAATATCCGTGAGAAACTCTTCGCCCATGATGTGGACGATGTTACAATACAGAAGTTTACTTCCGCTCTCGATGAGTGCGAGTTCGAACGTTATGCTCCAGGCGATCCTGCCGGCAATATGAACCGTACTTTCGAATCGGCAATGACAGCGATTATGGAAATAGAAAATGCAATCAATGCGGCTCGCAAGAACGCCAAGAAGCATCCTGCCGGATATTCCTTCGTATGGCTGCTCCTGGCGATGCTGGGCTTCGGCGCTTCTCCGGTATCGGCAATCACCAAGAACAATGCCGATACCGAATACCAGAAGGGCAACTACCAGCAGGCTATCCGCGACTACGAAGAGCTGCTCAAGAATGGTGCCTCTGCCGAGATTTACTACAACCTCGGCAATGCCTACTATCGTACAGACAATATCACCAAGGCGGTGCTCAACTATGAGCGTGCCCGTCTGCTCTCGCCTGGAGATGAGGACATCAACTTCAATCTCCAGTTTGCACGCAGCAAGACCATCGACAAGATTACCCCGGTAAGCGAAATGTTCTTCGTTACCTGGTATAAGGCGCTGGTCAACTTCACGAGTGCAGATAACTGGGCGAAGGCTGGCATCCTCTCCATCATCATGGCGCTGCTGCTCGTGCTGCTCTATCTCTTCGGTCCGCACATCCTGATGCGCAAGATCGGCTTTTTTGGCGGTATCGGCTTCTTCCTCGTCTTCCTGCTGAGCAATCTCTTTGCCTATCAGCAGAAGCAGGCGCTCGACAACCGCAAGGGTGCCATCATCATCTCACCTTCCGTGAACATCAAGAAGACGCCTGCCAAGACCAGTACCGATCAGTTTGTACTCCACGAGGGTACCCGTGTAGATATCATCGACAAGGGAATGACCGACTGGCGTGGCATCCGCGTAGGCGATGGAAGAGAAGGATGGATCGAGACCAAGCATCTCGAGGAAATCTAAAAAGTGAAGAGTGAGACTTATCAGCTTTACAAATCATAAAGCTCAAAGTTCAAAGTAAAGAAGTTCAAAGCTCAAAGTTCAAATCATAAAGTTCAAAGTTCAAAGCTCAAAGTTCAAAGTAATTAAATGGATTTTAGTTCGATACAAAACATAGATTTTCAAGTGTTGCAGTGGTTCAACGGCAGTAACAATGTGATTCTCGACCAGTTGGTGATGGCACTTACTTCGGGTTTCACCTGGATACCGCTCTATCTTGTACTCTTTATCATCGTGATGCGCAATAATGAGACAATCGGGCAGATTGGTCTTATTGTAGGCTGCGCATTCCTGTGCATTCTTTTTGCAGATGGCATTGCCGAGGGAATCATCAAACCGCTTGCGGCTAGATGGCGACCTTCCAACGATCCGCTGGTAAAATATTCCGTGCAGGTAGTGGATAATCTTCGTCTGAAGGACTACAGTTTCTGTTCGGCGCATGCAGCCAATACCATGGCGATAGCCGTGTTCTTCTCGCTGCTTGTAAGGAGCAGGATGCTCACCTTCACCCTGATAGCGTGGTCGCTGGTGAACTGCTGGACCCGCCTCTATCTGGGCGTTCATTATCCGCTGGACATCGTTTGCGGCATGCTGCTGGGCATGGTGGTTGGTACGCTGGTATATCTTTTCTTCCATCGTATGTACCGGCGTATGTCACCGGAAATCAAGTATGTTTCGAATCAATATACCAGTACGGGATATGATTGCGATGACATCGATATGATTATGACCGTCCTGATGCTCACCCTCGTATATGTCATCCTGCGTGCCGTCGTTCTGATGATGGGATTATAGTAGTATAATAGCCTTTTCTGAAAAAAGGCAAATCATAAAGTTCAAAGTTCAAAGTTCAAAGCTCAAAGTAAATAATGGATACAAAACATATTAAGATAAGTGATTATAATTACGATTTGCCAGATGAGCGCATCGCCAAGTTTCCTATCTCACAGCGCGACCACAGTAAACTGCTGGTCTATAAGCATGGTGAGGTAAGCGACGATGTATTCTTCCATCTTCCCGACTATCTGCCAAAGGGTGCCATGATGGTATTCAATAATACCAAGGTAATCCAGGCGCGCATGCATTTCCGCAAGGAGACGGGAGCACTCATCGAGGTGTTCCTGATGGAACCTGCTGCACCTACCGACTATGAGCTGATGTTCCAGACTTCGGGTCACTGCTCATGGCTCTGTATGATTGGTAACCTGAAGAAATGGAAAGAGGGAAGCCTGAAGCGCGACTTCGAGATCAAGGGTCATCAGCTTACCCTCTCTGCTACCATGCGCCGTGGAGATGCGCTCAGCACAGAGGCGGCTGAAATGGTAGCCAAGGGTGGCGGCACCAACTACTGGGTGGATTTCGACTGGGACAACGAGCATGTTTCCTTTGCCGAAATTCTCGAAGCAGTGGGAGAGTTGCCTATCCCTCCTTATCTGAACCGCAAGACAGAAGAAAGTGACAAGACCACTTATCAGACCGTATATTCCAAGATCAAGGGTAGTGTGGCTGCCCCAACAGCCGGTCTGCATTTCACCGATGCGGTGCTCCAGGACTTGGATGCGCATGGCATCGACCGTGAAGAGGTAACCCTTCATGTAGGAGCGGGAACCTTCAAGCCGGTGAAGAGTCTTGAGATAGAAGGTCATCAGATGCATACCGAATATATCGTGGTTCATCGTCGCAGTCTGGAGAAGCTCATCAAGCACGAGTGTCAGGTCATCGCCGTGGGAACCACCAGTGTGCGCACCATCGAGAGTCTCTACTATATGGGCGTGCATCTCATCAAGCATCCTGAGGCAAGTGAAGAGGACCTGCATGTAAAACAGTGGGATCCATACGAGCTGTCGACAGATGGCAACCTGGTGGATGACATCACTCCGGTGCAGGCTATCCAGGCAATCGTCGATTATCTCGACCGCAACGGATTGGAAGCCCTTCACTCCAGCACGCAGATCATCATCGCTCCAGGTTATACCTATAAGATCGTGAAGATGCTGGTAACCAATTTCCATCAGCCTCAGAGCACCCTGCTTCTCCTGGTGAGTGCCTTCCTGCATGGTGATTGGAAGAAGGTATATGATTATGCCCTCTCTCATGATTTCCGCTTCCTGAGCTACGGAGATTCCTCCCTGCTCATTCCATAACTTGATTTAAAAGTTATCCTTGATGTATCAATGCTTAGGTGTTTGCATCAATACGCCCTGAAAGGGCAGAATCTCTTAGCCCAGGGCAACACCCTGGGTATTAAATGAAAATATAATGTCGCCCTGAAAGGGCAAAAGCTTCAATAATATAAAAAAACAAATAGATGATTTCAGTAGAAGGACTGAAAGTAGAGTTTGGCGTAAAGCCACTTTTCAATGATGTAAGCTTCGTAATCAACGACCGCGACCGCATTGCCCTGGTAGGCAAGAACGGTGCCGGCAAATCTACGATGCTGAAGATTCTCTGTGGCTTGCAGAAGCCAACTTCCGGCGTGGTGGCTATCCCTAACGAAACCACCATCGGCTACCTACCTCAGGTGATGAAACTGCAGGATGATACCACCGTGAAGCAGGAAACCCGCAAGGCTTTCGCCCACAATACCGAGATGAAGGCGCGCCTCGACAAGATGCAGCAGGAAATGGCCGACCGCACCGACTACGAGAGCGAGAGCTATGCCCAGCTCGTAGAGAAATTCACCCAGGAACATGATCGCTATATGATGATGGGCGGTGAAAACTACGAGGCTGAAATAGAGCGCACGCTCAGTGGTTTAGGTTTCACCCGTGAAGATTTCGACCGTCCTACCCGAGAGTTCTCCGGTGGATGGCGTATGCGTATCGAGCTGGCAAAGATCCTGTTACAGAAGCCGGATGTGCTCCTCCTCGATGAGCCTACCAACCATCTTGATATCGAGAGTATCCAGTGGCTGGAGCAGTTCCTGGCGCAGAGTGCCAAGGCGGTGGTGCTGGTAAGTCACGACCGTGCCTTTATCAATAATGTAACCAACCGCACCCTGGAGATTACCTGCGGAAGGGTAGAGGATTACAAGGTGAAATACGATGAGTATGTGGTACTTCGTGCCGAGCGCCGCGAGCAGCAGCTCCGTGCCTACGAGAACCAGCAGAAAGAAATAGCCGATATCAAGGATTTCATCGAGCGTTTCCGCTATAAGCCTACCAAGGCAGTACAGGTGCAGAGCCGCATCAAGCAGTTGGAGAAAATCGTTCCTATTGAGGTGGATGAGGTGGATACCAAGCAGATGCATCTCAAGTTCCCTCCTTGTCTCCGCAGCGGCGATTATCCGGTTATCTGCGATGAGGTGAGAAAGGATTATGGCGAGCATACCGTCTTCAATCACGTGAACCTTACCATCAAGCGTGGCGAGAAAGTGGCGTTCGTAGGTAAGAATGGTGAGGGTAAATCTACCCTGGTGAAGTGTATCATGGGCGAGATTCCTTTTACGGGCAATCTCAAGATAGGACATAACGTGCAGATAGGTTATTTCGCACAGAACCAGGCACAGCTCCTCGACGAGAAGCTTACCATCTTCCAGACCATCGACAATGTGGCTACCGGCGAGATGCGCCTCAAGGTGAACGATCTGCTGGGTGCCTTCATGTTTGGTGGCGAAACTTCCGAAAAGTATGTCAAGGTGCTGAGTGGAGGTGAGCGCAGTCGTCTGGCGATGATCAAGCTCCTGCTCGAACCGGTGAATCTCCTGATTCTCGATGAGCCTACCAACCATCTCGATATGCAGTCGAAGGATGTGTTGAAGGAAGCTATCAAGGCATTCGACGGCACCGCCATCATCGTGAGCCACGACCGTGAGTTCCTCGACGGACTGGTAGATAAGGTATATGAGTTTGCCGGTGGCAAGGTACGTGAGCATCTGGGCGGTATCTACGATTATCTCCGTGCCCACAATGCCGAGAGCATCAGTCAGGCACTTGCCAATCAGGTCGGAAGTCAGAATATGTCATCTGCCGGATCTCCATCTTCTTCATCTTCATCCTCTGCAGATTCTTCCGAGGCATCTTCCGGCAAGCTCAGCTATGCCGAGCATAAGGAACAGCAGAAGAAGATTCGCAAGGCTGAGAAGGCGGTGAAGGAATGCGAGACGAAGATTGAAAAGCTCGAAACCCGCAAGGCTGAGATTGATGCCCTCCTGATGAAGCCTGAGAATGCTACGAATATGGAACTCGTTACCGAATATACCGAGCTGATGAAGAGCCTGGATGAGGAAAACGAGAACTGGATGATGCTCTCAGAAGAGCTGGAGGAAATCAAGAATTCATAGTTAAAACAATAATAAATAACGAGAAAATGAAAATGAAGTACATCCTTCCGATGATGATGCTCGCAGCCATGCCTTTGGCTGCTGATGCTCAGAACAAGTCGGGACTTGTCATGAGCAATCTTGACAAGACAGCAAAGCCTGCTGATGATTTCTATCAGTTTGCTACCGGTGGCTGGCAGAAGAACAATCCGCTGCCTGCTGCCTACAGCCGTTATGGTAGTTTCGATCAGTTGGCTGAGAACAACAACAAGCGTATCAACTCTATTCTTGATGAACTCAAGAAGAAGACCTACAAGGCAGGAACCATCGAGCAGAAGCTTTCCGACTTCTATAAGTTGGCGCTCGACATCGACCGCCGCAACAAGGAGGGCATTGCTCCCGTAAAGCCTCTCCTCGACGAGATTGCTGCTGCCAAGACCAAGGCTGAGCTCCAGAACTTGCAGGTGAAGTATGCTATGCAGGGCTTGGGCGTAGGTTTCGGTACCGGTTTCGGTGCTGACGAGAAGAACGTTACTATGAACATCTACAATGTGATGCAGGGTGGCTTGACTCTCGGTGCCAAGGATTACTACCTCAACAACGATGCTGCTACCGTAGCCATCCGTGAGGCATTCAAGACCTACGTGGCAAAGATGTTCCAGCTCTATGGCTTCTCTGCTGCCGATGCAGCCAAGAAGGCACAGAAGGTATTCCTCCACGAGACCAGTCTTGCTACTATCTCCAAGAGCCGTACCGAACTCCGTGACCCACAGGCTAACTACAACAAGATGAGCCTGAAGCAGTTCAAGGAGAATTATCCAAACATTCCTCTTGAGGCATTGGCTAATGGCGAGGGCATCAAGAGCGAATATATCCAGGAGATGATTGTGGGTCAGCCTGCATTTATGGCTGGTTACGACAAGATTACTGCTGCAGAGGATGCTGAGACCTTGAAGGCATTGATGGAGTGGAGTGTTATCGGCAGTTCTTCTGCTTATCTCACCGATGAGATCCGTGAGGCAAACTTCGATTTCTTCGGCAAGACCATGAGTGGCAGAAAGGAAGACCATCCATTGTGGAAGCGTGCTACCTCTCAGGTAGATGCTCAGATGGGTGAGGCACTCGGCAGAATCTACTGCAAGAAGTTCTTCCCTGAGTCATCCAAGAAGATGATGGAGACTTTGGTCAAGAATCTCCAGGTGAGTCTCGGTCAGCGTATCGATGCTCAGGAGTGGATGAGTGCTGAGACCAAGGCGGCTGCCCACAATAAGCTCGATAAGTTCTATGTCAAGATTGGTTATCCTAACCAGTGGACTGACTATAGCAAACTTACCATCGATCCATCCAAGAGTTTCTATGAGAACGTGATGGCTTGCCGTCAGTTCCGCAACAATAAGGAGATTGCCGAGAAGGCTGGTAAGCCAGTCAACAGAGATGAGTGGTATATGACTCCTCAGACTGTGAATGCATACTATAATCCTACCACCAATGAGATCTGCTTCCCAGCAGGTATCCTTCAGTATCCATTCTTTGATGCCAAGGCAGACGCGGCATTCAACTATGGTGCTATCGGTGTAGTGATTGGTCATGAGATGACTCACGGATTCGATGATCAGGGTCGCCAGTATGATGCCAGCGGTAACCTGAAGGATTGGTGGACTGCTGCTGATGCTGAGGGCTTCAACAAGCGTGCAGATATGTATGCTGATTTCTTCAGCAACATCAAGGTATTGCCTGATCTGAATGCCAACGGTCGCTTTACATTGGGTGAGAACCTTGCCGACCACGGTGGTTTGATGGTATCTTTCAATGCATTCAAGAATGCGACAGCCAAGAAGCCATTGAAGAACAAGGATGGCTTTACTGCTGATCAGCGTTTCTTCCTTGCCTACGCAGGTGTATGGGGTCAGAACATCACCGAGAAGGAGATTCGCAACCGTGTGAAGAACGATCCTCATGCGCTTGGCAAGTGGCGTGTAGATGGCGCTCTTCCTCACATTGATGCCTGGTATGAGGCATTTGGTGTAAAGCAGGGCGACAAGATGTTCATTCCTAAGAATGAGCGTCTGGAGCTTTGGTAAAGATCAAATATCCTATCCCGTTATTTTTTTAAGTCTTAAAGGGATAAGAATGAAATATGAAAAGGCTGCGTTACCACTGGGCAACGCAGCCTTTTTTCATACATTTAAGTTTTTACGTCCCGACTTACATACAGCTTGTCAGACCTAAAGAGGCTGCGATGGCTGTAAGGAGCGAGAGAGCAATCTTAATCACGGTTTTCCAGGTTTCACGTTTCATGGGCAATATTTTTTAATCAGACAATCATATTCAGATAGGATCATGCCTCTTTAGAGATCCACGTCAGTGTCGGAACCACCGTTTTCACCGGTATCGCTTCCGCCAGTCTGCGAACTGCCACCCTGGGTTCCGGTATCGCCCGTGTTGCCACCGGTAGTTCCGGTATCACCCTTGTTCTCGTCAGGGTTCTCCTGGTTGCCGCCCTCGGTGTCCTCCACATCCTTCGAATCGTTGGAAGCGATGTTCTTTACCACTTCGCCGTCGCGGTTTACGCAGGTGATGCTGATACCCGTCTTGGCAAGCTCCTGCTTGATCTCCATATTAGGGCAGAAAATCACACGGCGCTGGGTGATGAGTTTGGTGCTCACATCCTCTACCGACTTCACCGCATTGGCACGCAGACCGAAACGCATGGTGCCCAGACCCGGAACTGCTACGGAGTGACCCTCTGTGGCCCACGCCTTGATTACCTCGCTCAGGGCAGCGTAAGCCACGTTCATCACGGCAGGAGTCAGACCGCAATGCAGGGCAGCCTGCTGGATCACCTTCTCCGGTGTGAGCTTGTTGTAGATCAGCGGCTGCATCACGTACATGTACTGATCCTTGCCACCTTCCTTACCCAAGTAAGCAATCTTGCGCTCAATAGCTTTTACATTCATTCCCATAACTCAAAAAAATAATTTAGTTAAACATTGATTGCAGAGCTTTTGTTTCTGCAAGCCATTGTGTTTCAATGACAATGCAAAGATACAAAATTTTGGGGCGGAAATCAAGAGTTGTTCGCCACTTGAAAGAAAAAACAGTTATTATAGTAAGTCTGTGCATCTGTGTAAATCTGTGAAATCTGTGGGAAACTAGCTTGCTGCTAAGCCCCTGAGCTGATAGTTCAGCAGATGGGTGGCGCTGGATAGCATCTGGTTTGTGATATGCGCATATCGCTGCGTGGTGTTGATGTTCTGGTGCCCCAGATACCTCATGATGGTATAGAGATCCGTGCCCTGCGTCAGTAATAGGGTGGCGCAGGTGTGGCGGCCCGAATGGAAGGTGATATGCTTGTCGGAGATACAGCAGTCTTCCAGCCATACTTCCAGATGCTCACCCAGATGATGGGGCGAGAGATGGGCGAAGAAATAGGGAGTATCACCATTCTTGGCATGGAGTTTCGAGAGGATATGGTGCGCCTCTTCCGGCAGCGGAAGCCTAAGCCAGCGTTGCGTCTTCTTCATCTTCTTATATATATAATAGGTGTCATCGCGTTTTTCTATGTCGTTGATCGATAAGCTCAGGATATCGCTTTTCCTCAGTCCTGTGATGCAGCTTAGCAGGAATGCCTCCTTCAGCTCGGGAGTATTACAGGGTGTTTCGCTCAGCTTGATGAGTTCCTCCTGGGTCAGGGCTGTTCTTTCCTTATACTGTGCTTTGACGCGATAGGAGAGTGGCAGCCGGTCGAACGGGTTCTGATCCAGCAATCCCTGTCTCACGGCTTCCCTCAATACCGATTTCAGGATATTCA
>ENA-OPCG01000217-OPCG01000217.1-human-gut-metagenome-genome-assembly--contig:-NODE-217-length-27223-cov-10.449904_pt1 | contig 27223 bp, 28 predicted proteins | sample MGYA00241248_ERZ501476 | MGnify/ENA primary metagenome ERZ501476 (study PRJEB25962, sample SAMEA2042629) | human gut metagenome | biome: human gut; feature: human-associated habitat; material: faeces... | reverse complement strand
TGGCACCCAAGACATAAGCCTTGAATTCCCATCCATCAACAGCACCTCTTAATTCCTCTGCAATACTCCAAATCGTTTTATGAAGTTCTTCTCGTTCTTTATTGTATGTTCCCATAATATATATGTTTAGTTTTCTACGAGCACAAGCTTCCAGTCCTCATTCTGCAGAACGAGGTTTCCGTTGTTGTCCGTAATGGTGAATATCTGATTATCTATCTGTATTTTATTCCCCTTTACTAAATAGGTGTAGTGACCGCAAGGGATGTTTTCGGTGGTTGTTTGGGTCACTTTTCCGTTGTCATCGAAGTGGTTCACTTCTTCCGTTTCGGAAAAATAAATGTTGTCTGAGTTAAAATGACAGGACAAAGGAGCCTCTTTTACGTCGATAAAGAGACTTCCAACGCGCTGATAAAGCTCTGAAATCTGCCAATTATGGGCTAAAAATGTGGTTTCGTAATGAAAAACCTCTGATTTTTCTGTTTCTTCATCGCTAGAACAGGCGGTGGAAGAAAGCATAAAAAAAGCGACTATTATCATATAAAAATAAGATAATATTCGCCTGCGAATAAGAACATGATGATATTGGGCTAACTTTGCCTGAGCAAAATTACCCCCCCTAAAGCTTTGTACATCAACAAGTTATATCTTTTCATATTAGTATTGTTATTATGTAGTTTCTAGTTTTCCGGACTATTGCTACATCAATAATTTGTTAATTGATAGCAAAGATAATAAAAAGTTGGTAAACCAAAGAATTTTATCACGTTATTTAACGGAAAAGTGGCGAAGACACCCCAACTTTCTCTCTGATTTCCTCTGCGATTTCTTCAACTTTGGCTAAGATAAGTGCACTTCCATTTATGCCATCTTCATCTACTACCTCACCAAAAGCCTTGGCCAAACGATGATAAAAGTTTTCATCACCCGTAAGATGCATCCAAAAATCAGCACCGCACAATACAGGATAATGCGTATCTATCGCCTTATAGAAAGTTGATAAGTTTTCTTTCTCACCATATAAAACTCCTACTACGAGATCTTCAAACTGCAACCCCATTCTATCCAGTCTTGACTTGTACAAAAGATATTTAAAGTAACTCAAAATGGTAGTAATATCATCCTTGTTGATCGTCTTAGGACCCGCCTTACACTGACAGTATTTACGGCGCCCATCAATCGCATCAATAAATTCTATATCTATACCATCAATTCCAGAAGCTCCACCAACAACTTCCTGAAGTTGGGAAATAAACACCTGAATATTCTGACCGAAACTATTACTAAAACCTGTGTCAAGGATACGTGGATAGACTAGAGCTTTGGCCAAACTAATGGGTTGCGCATCTCCCAAAGCAGCGAGATAATTAATCAGAAAAGGGATTTATATCAAAACTACTCAGATGAAGCTTATCCAGATTCTTCAAATGATTAGGTATGATAATAGAGCGGAAATATTGCTTTCCACTTTCTATGATTGCTTGTTTTTGCTCCGTTTTCATTTCCTTATGTATTTAATTTTTTATTTTATCATCTGCATATAGTCGCAGAATAGCCTTCAAAGGTACTAAATAATTGCGAAATATCTACATTTTATTATAATTATTAACACAAAAAAAAATGAGGGGGATTAGAAATCTAACTTAACGAATTAACGACACATATAGATTCTGTAAAATAATGCTTATCACACATCCTATCCGGTCATTAATGCCCGGTCATTTTCGGTCATTAAGGTTTTCGGGGGGCGCAAAAATGGCTATAATATAATATTAAAATAATTAATATTATATTATAGAGCTAAATGACCGGATTGATTTTTCTTAATGACCGATAATGACCGGTCACTAATGACCGATGTTAGTGTACCATTTGTATTTTTCACTTTCTCTTTGGAAGGCTATTTTCACAAGATTCCGGAAAACTGAATTCAAGTTACCGGAAAACTATTGCATCCTACAACACTTTTTCGTACCTTTGCACCAGCAATCGAAAGAAAGCTTCTCTTGTACCAGATGTCGGTCTTAATAGACGACAGGCGCCAGTCGTCAATGACGACCAAAAGAAGGGCAAGAAATGAGGCTTCTGGGGAATTGAAATATCAACCATCAAAACACACAAAGTATGATTAACTACAGCATTACCATGCGCTCAGTGAACAGTAACCTCCTTGCTATCAATCAGGCTAAATCACGTATCAACCAGGCAAAACGAGAGGGTAAGAACCCCGACCAGACCGACCTCAACCTGGTGAAGACCGAGAAGAAGAATGCCTTCGCCGTATCTCAGTATTCTGATGTGATGACCATCGAGAAGTTTGCCAAGCACATCTCCAGCCACGGCAGCGTCTATTCTCGCGCAGACATCTCCGCCATCCTCTACATGACCGTGGATTGCATGAGAGAGCAGCTTCTCGAAGGCAAGAAAATCCGTCTGGGCGATCTCGGTGATTTCTCCATCCTCCTCTCATCCAAGGGCGCTGAAGATGCCGACAAGTTCACCGCTCAGAACATCACTGACGTGAAGGTTCAGTGGGAGCCAGGCGCTGAGTTCAAGAACCTCATTGCCGATGCAGAGTTCAACCTCGTAGCCAGCCGTAGCGCTCAGGCTGCAGTCATCAAGGCCATCAAGGAGGGCAAAGCCAACGTGGATCTCAGCACTCCAACTACTCCTGGCGACGGTTCAGATGGCGGTGGCTCTAACCCAAGCGGCGGCACTCCTGCAGGAGGTAACACCGAGCAGAGCGGCGGCACCAGCCAAGGCACCGGTTCCAACCCAAGCGGCGACAATAAGGGCGACGCAGGACAGGACGGCAGCGGCGAGGACAATGAACTGTAGAAGGGGAAATTACCCCCCCTGTGAAACACACAAAGAATTTAAGTTTAACCTTTAAAATCGAATCAAAATGAGTAAGATGAAAGCAGACACTTGGAAGACCATTCTTCAAATCGCCATCAGCATTCTTACGGCACTTGCCACCTCGCTGGGCGTTACAAGTTGTATGGGATAAAGGAAAGATATTGCGTTCAAGCAAATCATAATAAAAATTTTCAACTGTTTAAATTAATAGTATGTCTTCATAAAGCAAGCCCTCAGCTGTGATAGCTGGGGGCTTTCATTGTTTATGCCATAAACGGAATAATCACTTTTTAGAACAGTGGTCATTTGGTCATGGTCATTACCGGTCAAAATCATTTAAGGTATTACTAAGTAATGGCTATAAACCTATTTATATATACAAAAAGATGGGGTTCATTCTCACGACTCACCCCCATCTAACATATCCCCCTTTGTCTGAGCATGCTATGATGGCATTGGCTATATATTAAACTTGACCATTTTCTACATCAGTAAGAATATTGAAAGTAATGACTCTTGCTCCACCTGATTTTCCTTTGCCTTTTTACAACTCATCAAGCAAACTATCTGCAGATTGAAGTTTACGCTTTCCGGCAATGGCTTCCTTTACCTCTGTCAAAGCGTTTCTGAGTTCTTTCATCAAGTCGCGCGATGAATCAATACTATGACTTCCGTCATCGGGGAAGATGCGGAAATTTCCTGCACGCGATTTTAGGACTACGTGCTCTCCTGCTTTTGCCAAATTCAGATACTTTGTCTGATTAGTGCGAAAGTCTCTTGTGCTAATTACAACCATAATTCTATATATTTGTTTACGATGCAAAGAAAGTGCTACCTTTCTTCTGCAAAGATACGGTTTTTTATTGAAACTGCAATCAAAATGGTAACCAAATTAACATTATTTGGTTACCAAATAAGCTCTACAAGGGGTAATGGATATGGTTCAAGTATATGAGTCATAATAGGTATCTTCATTATCGCAATCTTAAATGACAAGTTGGACTGAAATCCCGACTTGATGACTGCATATTTCATCATATTTTGTGAAAATTCATATAGAGATGAGCAAAATATATAAATTTCTGAGCACTTTTATTATTTTTTTCTTACCTTTGCAAACAACTATGTGCTCGTTTCTCAGGAAATAGCACATTTAAATATCAACTGAATAACGGAAAAGATGAAATATGCTTTAGTTACAGGAGCGTCAAGAGGTATTGGAAAAGCCGTGGCTTTACGACTTGCCAAACGAGGCTTCTGCACGATTATCAATTACTTGAACAACCATGAGGCGGCGGAACAGGTAAAACGGGAAATTGAGCAAGAGGGCGGCTATGCTGAACTCCTGCCCTTTGATGCGTCTCAGCCTCAACAGATAGAGGCTGCCATAGACCAATGGGAATCTGCGCATCCTGATGAGTGGATCTCCATACTGGTAAATAATGCTGGCATCAGAAGGGATAATGTCATGTTCATGATGTCCAACGATGACTGGCACGATGTCCTCGACACCAACCTCAACGGATTCTTCTACATCACCCGCAGACTCTTGAAGCACATGATGCCCCGCAGACATGGCGGACGTATCATCAATATGGCTTCACTCTCAGGAATCAAGGGAATGGCTGGACAGGTAAACTATAGCGCTGCGAAGGCTGCGCTCATCGGTGCTACCAAGGCGCTGGCACAGGAAGTGGCGCCCCGCAACATCACGGTGAACGCTGTGGCTCCGGGATTCATCGCTACAGACATGACAAAGGAGTTGCCTGAAGATGAACTGAAAAAGATGATTCCTGCGGGAAGATTTGGCAAGGCAGAAGAAGTGGCTGCCTTAGTTGATTTCCTTGCCTCTGACGAAGCGGCATACATCACAGGAGAAGTCATCAACATCAATGGAGGGCTCTACACATAATATATATATACTACAAAATAAATGGAAAGAAGAGTTGTCATTACTGGAATGGGTATCTGGTCTTGCCTTGGCACAGATCTGGATACGGTCAAGGAATCATTATACGCAGGAAAATCGGGTATCGGAATCCAACCGGAACGATTGGAATACGGCTACCGTTCGGCTTTGACCGGTATAGTGGAGGAACCTGTCATTACCAAACAAATGCTCGACCGCCATACGCGTGCCGGAATGTCTGAAGAGGCTAAATATGCCTATATGGCAAGTGTTCAGGCTTTTCAGCAAGCCGAGATTTCGGATGAGTATCTCCGGGAAAATGAGGTGGGATGTATTTTCGGCAACGATTCTTCTGCCAAACCCGTCATCGAAGCTGCCAAAATCATGGATGAGAAACATGATTCTGCCATGCTCGGATATGGCATCATCTTCCAGTCGATGAACTCTACCGTCAACATGAATCTCAGTACCATCTTCCATCTCCGGGGAATCAACTTCACGGTCAGCTCGGCATGTGCCAGCGGAAGTCATTCCATCGGTTTGGGATATATGATGATCAAACAGGGCTTGCAGGAGATGGTGCTCTGTGGCGGTGCGCAGGAAACCAATTATTACTCCATGGCTTCCTTTGATGCGCTCAGCGCCTTCTCTATCCGCATGGACGAACCTGCCAAGGCAAGCCGTCCTTTCGACCGAGACCGCGATGGACTCATTCCAAGTGGTGGAGCTGCCTCTCTGGTACTGGAGGATTACGAGCATGCCAAAGCACGAGGCGCCAACATTCTTGCGGAAGTGGTGGGATATGGTTTCTCCAGCAATGGTGGGGGAATCAGTCAGCCATCAGACGAGGGTAGTGTCGTAGCCATGAGCCGTGCGCTGAAATCAGCCAACGTGACGGAAGAGGATATTGACTACATCAACGCTCATGCCACCAGTACACGACAAGGCGATATGTATGAAGCAATCGCCCTCGACAGAATGTTCAACGGCAGGCATGCGCTGATTTCTTCTACCAAGGGAATGACCGGGCACGAATGCTGGATGGCGGGAGCTTCGGAGATCGTTTACAGTACGCTGATGATGCAGAACCATTTCGTGGCTCCTAACGTGAACTTTGAAAATCCAGACGAATATTCCGAAAAACTCAATATTGCGACAAAGACGGTAGATACGGAAATCAATACCGTACTGAGCAACAGTTTCGGTTTCGGAGGAACCAACTCTGCTCTGGTCATCAGAAAATTCAAGGAATAACTATTTCTGAAAAGAAAAATAAGCAATCATTATGAATCTATTCAAGTCAGAAAGCGACCGCTATTCTCAGGAGCAGTTATCTGCCCGTGAAGCTCAGCGACAAGCAGAATTCATCGCATGGGGACCCGTCATCTTCCAGGTTTCCAGACTCATGCTGAAATGGGGTATTCTGGAGGAAATCAGAAACAGTCATGACGGACTGACCCTGGAAGAACTGGAAGGGAAAACCCGCCTCTCCCAGTATGCACTCAAGATTTTGCTGGAAGCTTCGCTTAGTGCTGGCATCATACTGATAGAAAAGGATTCAGACCGCTATACGATTTCGAAGACGGGGTGGTTTCTGCTCACGGATGCTGCTACCCGGGTAAATATCGACTTCAATCATGATGTCAATTACCAGGGATTGTTTTATCTGGATGAAGCCTTGGAGACCGGGAAACCTGCCGGGCTGAAGACTTTAGGCAACTGGCCTACCATCTACGAGGGATTATCTCAGCTTTCTCCGCAGGTACTGGAGAGCTGGCTCAATTTTGATCACTTCTATAGTGACCATTCTTTCGACAAGGCGCTGGAAATCGTTTTCTCCAAAGATACGAAACATCTGATGGATGTGGGTGGAAATACGGGTGAATTTGCGCTTCGTTGTGTGGATGGCAACCCACAGGTAAATGTCACCATCGTTGATCTGCCCGGACAGATAGGAATGATGAAGAAGAATATTGAGGGAAAAAAGGGAGCTGACAGAATCCATGGTTTTCCTACGGATATTCTGAAAACTGAAAACCAGTTCCCTACCCTGAAAGAGGTGGCTCCTGCAGAACAGGGCGACAACTGGGATGCTATCTGGATGAGCCAGTTCTTAGACTGCTTTTCGGAGGAAGAAATATACAGCATTCTGTCAAGAGTGAGCCAAGTGATGTCGGAGGATACTACCTTATACATCATGGAGACTTTCTGGGACCGGCAGAAATACGAGACTGCATCGCTCTGCCTGACCATGACAAGTGTCTATTTCACGGTCATGGCGAATGGAAACAGTAAGATGTATCATTCCGACGACATGATCAGACAAATAGAACGTGCCGGACTCAAGGTAGTAGCCATCCACGACGGAATAGGTCACGGCCATTCGATACTGGAAGTAAAAACAAGAAAGTAAACATTCATATAAAATTCGAACTATCACATGGAAAGAAAAGAAATAGAAGAAAAAGTAAGAAACTTCCTCATTGAGGATTTGGAGATTGATGAAGAAAAAATTGCTCCTGAAGCTAAATTGAAGGATGACTTAGGCATAGACAGCCTCGACTTCGTAGATATTGTGGTAATCGTGGAGAAGAACTTCGGATTCAAAATCAAACCGGAAGAAATGCAAGGGGTTACTACCCTCACCCAGTTCTGTGACTATATCGAGAGTAAAGTGGGATAAAAGGGGGAAGTGATAAACAAGGATCATTTGATGTGAAGAAGAATACGACTTTCGGTAATGCCTGGATGCATCGCCAACTCATCAATATGCTCAGGTTCGTGGACGAGCGTTTCATCTATGTTTTTGCATGGACGATGATCATGCCCGTCTGTTTACTGCTAAATACCAACCACAGCCGCAGCCATGCTTATCGGTTTTTCCGAAACCGTATCGGTTTGGGCAGATGGAGCTCTGCATGGCACACTTACCTCAACCATTGCCGGTTTGCCACGGTTGTGATAGACCGGTTTGCCATGTTTGCCGGCAAAAGGTTTGATATTGAGCAGGAGGGTGCCGAATATCTGAGAGAGCTGGCTCGCCAAGACGATGGTTTCCTGATATTCAGTTCACACATCGGCTGTTATGAGGTGGCTGGCTATTCTCTGACTCCGCCTGGGAAGCGCTACAACGCACTTGTATATGGAGGCGAAAAAGACAGGATTATGGAGGGAAGACAGGAACAGTTTTCTGAGCACAATATCACGATGATTCCTGTAAAAGAGGACATGAGCCATCTGTTCAAAATCAACGAGGCTCTGGTCAACCATGAGATTGTCAGTATGCCTGCCGACCGGGTGATGGGTTCTTCGAAAACCATTCCAACGGAGTTTTTAGGCAAAACGGCTCATTTTCCATCGGGTCCATTCGCAGTTGCCACGATGCGCAACCTGGAAGTTTTAGCCATCAACGTGATTCGCATTTCCAGAAAGAAGTACAAGATCTTTGTGGTTCCCCTCGCCTATGACAAGCAGGCGTCCCGGAAACAAAAGATGGAGCAACTTGCCAAGAAATATGCAGAAGAGCTGGAATGTCTTGTACGACAATATCCAGACCAATGGTACAACTTTTACGATTTCTGGGCAGATAAAAATACAGAACCATCCATTGCATGATGTAATCAAGATAAAGACATGAATTCAGATATAGATAATCCGGAAGGATTGGAACTCAGCCAAATAGATATACACGAGCTTCTGCCTCAACAAGAGCCGTTTGTCATGATAGACCGGCTCGTCTATTGCGATAAAACCGTCACAATTGCAGAGACAGAAATCAGGAACGACCATATCTTTGTTGAGAACGGACACCTTACTGCATCTGGCCTGATAGAGAATATTGCACAGACTTGTGCAGCACGGATTGGATATTACAACTATATTCATAAGAAAGAAATCCAGATTGGTTTTATCGGGGCCATACGCAATATGGACATTCTACAGCTTCCACCTGTGGGGGAAATTCTCACCACCCGTGTAGAAGTGAAAGAAGAAGTCTTCGGAATGACCTTAGCAGAGGCAACCGTTTCGTGGAGAAATCAGGTTTACGTAACGACTGAAATGAAAATTGCCGTTAAAGAGTAAAAAGAAAGAAAGATGAAAGAACTGAAAGAATCCAAAGAACTTGAAATACGCTTCAGCGAAGTCGATTCGATGAACGTAGTTTGGCATGGTTCCTACCCGCTCTATTTCGAGGATGCCCGCGAGGCTTTCGGCAAGAAATACGGGCTGGAATACATGACTTTCTTCGATCATGGCTATTTTGCTCCTATCGTAGAACTCAGTTTTCACTATAAGAAGCCTATCAGATATGGAATGCGTCCACGCATTGACATCATCTATCGCCCTACTGAAGCGGCAAAGATTGTGTTCGATTACGAAATCCACGATCAGGAAGACAATTCTCTTATCGCAACAGGTCATTCCGTACAGGTTTTCATGGATTTGAATTACCAGCTCGTTTGGGATAATCCGCCCTTCTATCAAGAATGGAAAAATGAAAAAATGAGAAATGACAAATGAGAAATGAGAAGTGACAAATGAGGTTGAATTATGGCTTACATCATAGCAGATAATATCATTTCTCCATTAGGGGAAACATCCGAGGAAAATTACCTGTCAGTAAAAGCTGGCAGGTCGGGCATCCGTGCTTATAAGCCTGGAACATGCAATATTCCAGAAGGTTTCTACGCCTCTCTGCTATTCGAAGACTTCGAGACTTTGGCCCTAAGATCTGCACAAAAAGCCATTGCTAATGCGCTAAAGAATATTGCAAATGAGCGAAAGACCATAGGGAATGGGCAACTTGAACTGAAAGGAAAGCGCACAGCTTTTATTCTCAGTTCTACGAAAGGAAATATTGAGGAAAATATTTCCTTGGCAGATTCTGCGCAAAGAATAGCCAGCCAGTTGGGAATAGACTCCAAACCTATTGTCGTTTGTAATGCTTGTATTTCCGGACTATCTGCCTTGATTTTGGGCAACAGACTGATAGATTCTGGCCTGTATGATGCTGCCATCGTATGTGGTTGCGATACGCCCCGGCAATTCATCCTGTCCGGTTTTCAATCCTTGAAAGCGCTTTCCCCTGAACCTTGTCGCCCATTTGACATGGAACGGATGGGACTCAATTTAGGCGAAGCTGCTGCTACCCTTATTCTGAGCAAAAATCCTATCCAGGGAAATTCCTGGCGAATGGGGGATGGTTTCATCAGAAATGACGCTTTCCATATCAGCACCCCCTCCAAAACTGCAGATGGTCTGTATCTGTCCCTCCAAAGGACTTTGGAATCCTTCACGAAAGAGATTTCATCCACTTGCAAACAGATAGACATGAAAGCGCATCTGGCTTTCATCAATGCTCATGGTACAGCCACGCTTTTCAATGACCAGATGGAATCTGTTGCCATCGGAAGAGCAGGACTGTCAGATCTGCCCGCCAATGCCTACAAAAGTTTCTGGGGGCATACGATGGGAGCTGCTGGCATTCTCGAAACCATCATCAGCATGAAAGCAATTGATGATGATATGATTTTGGGAACCAGAGGTTTTTCTGAACTGGGAGTTTCCGGGAAAATGAATATCTGTGCAGAAAACCGACCGACAGACAAGAAAGGCTTCATCAAGATGTTGTCTGGATTCGGAGGTTGTAATGCTACAATATGGGCAGCCAAAAAAACAGAAAGAGAGAATATCGCTTTATCGCAGAAAGAGCAACAGAAACGTGAATTCACGACCTCTCACACGATAAGGATTACGCCCGAAGAGGTGATATTGGACCAACGGAAACTCTGGGAAAGAAAGGAGGAACTGGGGGAACAGGAAGGAAAGGAACATCATTCTCTCCTGACATCCCTCTACAAACAGATGATAGGCAACTATCCGAAATTCTACAAAATGGATGGACTCAGCCGCCTGGGGTTTGTGGCCTCAGAAATCCTGTTGAATGCAGAAAAGGGAGAAACGGACAAGGAAAGGGCAATCATCTTTTTCAATCATTCCTCTTCCATCGCCTCTGACAGGAACTATAAGGAATCTATAAACGATAAAAACAATTATTTCCCAAGTCCATCCATCTTCGTCTATACGTTGCCCAACATCGTAACGGGCGAGATTGCCATCAGGAATCACTTTCATGGTGAAACCTCCTTCTTCATCCTGCCCGATAAAGACGAAAGGATGATGGAGGGAATCCTGCAGGCTTCCTGTCGGGACGCTCAAAGCAAGAGTTTCCTGACAGGTTGGATTGATTATGAAGACGAAAGGCATTTCGAAGCGGATCTGAAGATCAAGAAAATGAGAAATTACAAATGAGAAATGAGAAATTACAAATGAGAAATAAAATATTAAAATCATATAAATAAAATCGTATGGAAGAATTGATTAAAGAACTCAAGGAGGAAATCATAGAGGCATTAAACCTCGAGGAAATGACTCCTGAAGATATTGATGAGAACGATGCGCTCTTTGGAGACGGACTGGGACTGGACTCGATTGATGCGCTGGAACTCATCGTCTTGCTGGATAAAAAATATGGAATCAAGTTGGCTAACCCTGCTGAAGGTAAGGCTATTTTCAAAAGTATTGCCACGATTGCAGACTATGTGAGCAAGAACAGAAAGAAATGAATATTGCTATCACAGGCGAAGGCATTATTTCTGCCATCGGCACCAATAAAGAGGAAGTGTTGCAGTCTCTGCTCGCCCATAAGTCGGGAATCAAAGAGATGCAATTTCTACAGTCGGTTCATCACGAACTGCCTGTAGGAGAGGTCGCTTTGTCTAATGAGCAAATGAAAAAACGGCTCGGCATTCCAGAAAAGCAACTGATGAGCCGCACAGAACTCATGGGAATCCTTGCCATCCGGCAAGCCCTGGAGGATGCTGGAATCGACCTTTCTGCTGTCTCTGCTTCCAACAAGAAGATCGTCCTCGTTTCGGGAACGACGGTTGGCGGAATGGATCTTACCGAACAGAGTTTCAACCCACTCTACGAGCAATTTCAGTCACAGCAGGAAACAAAGGTGGAAGAACTGGCTTTTCTCAACCACCACGATGGAGGCAACTGCACACAGAAGATTGCTGATTATTTCAGAAATGAATCGGCAACAGGACAAGGCGGATTTGATGAATTGACCACCATCTCTACAGCCTGTTCTTCTGCCGCCAACGCCATCATGCTGGGAGCCAAACTATTAGAAGCCGGTGAAGCAGACATCGTTGTTGCCGGAGGTTCAGAAGCACTTTCCCGCTTCCATCTCAACGGTTTCAATTCCCTGATGATTCTCGACAAGAAGCGCTGCCGCCCGTTTGATGCAACCCGCGCAGGATTGAACTTGGGAGAAGGCGCTGCATTCGTAGTCTTGGAATCAGAATCTGCAGCCCGCCATCAGGGGAAAACACCCCATGCTTACCTTACCGGTTATGGCAATGCCTGCGATGCGTACCACCAGACTGCTTCGTCAGAGAATGGAGAAGGAGCTTTCTTGGCAATGAAAGAAGCCTTGAATATGGCACACATAGAACCGGAGGACATCCAATATGTAAATGCACATGGTACAGGAACTCCCAATAATGACCAGAGCGAATCCGAATCTCTCAAACGGTTATTTGGCAAAAAGATGCCTTGGATTTCAAGTACAAAATCATTTACCGGACATACTACCAGCGCCTCGGGAAGCATAGAGGCGATTATCTGTCTGCTTGCCATGCAGCATCATTTCATCCCAGCCAATCTCGGTTGGGAAAACCAGATGGAAAACGGTATTATTCCTTGCACAGGCATCGAAAACGTAAGGCTGGAAAATGTTCTCTGCAATTCCTTTGGATTTGGCGGAAATGACAGTTCGCTCATTTTTTCTACTCATCCGACAGAAGAGGAAGCAACACAGACAGAAAGGGAGCCTCAGCAGACTGCCAGCAACATCCGTATTCTTTCAACTGTAGAGATTAACTCAGAAGAGGATTTGTCCGACATCCGCAAATATGTAAAGCCATTAGAAGCCAGGAGAATGGGCAAGATCATGAAAAGTTCATTACTCTCCTCTTTAGAGGCTTTGGAAAAAGCAGGAATAGCCACCCCGGATGCCATCATCACGGGCACTACTTATGGATGTTTGGAAAATAGTGAGAAATTGCTTGTCCAACTGAAAGAAGAAGGGGAAGAAATGCTCAAACCTACTTATTTCATGCAGAGCACCCACAACACCATAGGCAGCAATATTGCGATCAAGACCCATTGTCATGGTTACAACATCACCTATACGCAGGGCGAAGATTCTCTTGACTGGGCCATCCGTGATGCGAAAATGCTATTAGCAAGTGGAAAAGCAAAAACGGTTTTGGTGGGCTGCCATGATGAAAGCACCCCGCTATTAAACCAGTTAAGAACACAGAGTGGAGAAAAAGCCTTGCCTTCCATCCATTCTATAGCGATGGTATTATCATGTGGCGAGTAATATTTTTAGCTATCACGCAGAGCATGCTTTTAGCGGCAGGACAGGTATGTCTGAAGTTTGCCCTACAGAAAATGCATCCCTTCGGTTGGACAAGAGATTTCTGGCTAAGTCTCCTGTTCAACTGGCAGTTTGCCTGCTGTGGACTTTTCTTCGGCGCAGCCTCTCTCCTATGGATGTATATTGTAAAACATTTCCCGCTCAACGTTGCTTACCCGATGGTGAGCATCACATACATCTTCGGAATGTTGGCAGCCATCCTGTTCTTTCATGAACAAGTGTCGGTCTGGAAATGGTTAGGTATTGGGTTCATCATGATAGGTTGTTGCCTCATCGCAAAATGATGCCTCATCAGTATAGGTTCATCGCAAAATAGATTAAACGAATAATAGATAATCAAGATGAAAAAGTTATTGTTTTTAATCATGTTTATCAGCTTATGCCTTTCTTCCATCTCTGCCCAGCAGAAGGTGAACGAGGCACAAGTCAGGCAGCAGATAGGCGCTGTTGCTTCCCGCATGAAGTCGATGCAATGCGATTTCGTACAGACCAAGCATCTCAGAATGCTCAATGAGAAAATGGTTTCGCGGGGCAAGATGTATTACCAGCAGGGCAACAGACTCAGATGGGAATACACCTCTCCTTATGCTTATACATTTGTTATCAACGGAAACAAAGTTCTCATCCGGCAAAATAAGCGGAGCGATGTGATCAACGTGAACCAAAGCAAGATGTTCAAGGAAATAGCCCGCATCATGATGAATAGCGTTGTGGGAAATTGCCTCAACGACAAGAGGGATTTCAAAGTAGCACTTACCGGTTCTTCTTCTGAATACATCGCCACGCTCTATCCTCAACAGAAACAGATGAAAATGCTGTTTCAGAAGATCATACTCCACTTTCATAAAACAAGATCTGTGGTTACTCAGGTGGAACTCATAGAGAAAAAGGGAGACAGAACGATTATTGAACTGAAAAATATCAAGACCAATGCTGCCATCAATACGAAAGTATTTCAAGTCAATTAGTCTTTGTGGACTCTTTTCTATGAGTCTTTTGGGACTCTTTTCCCTATTTCCCCTCCTACCCATTTCTGCCCAAGACATCGCAGACCAGCATCCTTTACCCGACAGTATCGGGAGCAAGATGAAATATAATGCGTCGATTGAGATGAAGAAAGGTTATCTGAGCGGAATTTGCATACTGATAAGAGATAAGGACGGCTACAAGGGAAGCATTTTCAATGAATTTGGAATCTCTGTTCTCGACTTTACCTACCAGCCGGTCACAGGAAAGGTGAAACTGGAAAATGTCATCCAGTTGCTTGACAAATGGTACATCAAACGCCTGCTCAAGCAAGATCTCTCCCAGGTTATCAAAAACCTTCAAAATGGCATTTCCATATACGATAATAAAAAATACAAAATCCATTATCAATTCACAGAACTGGAAGAAACAATGGAGGAAAAAGAGAATATGGAGGATAAAGAAAGAATGGAGGAAAAAGAGGAATTGGAGGAAAAAGAGGATAAAAAACAAAAATAAACAGGACGATGCAACTGAAAAATCATCTTTATACAATTGTCGAAACAGACAAACAGGGAAACTTGCAGCAGAAGGAAGCAGCAGGCTTACAGCAGAAATGCCAAGAAGTTCTTTCGAGCAGAAACAATACTTCCTTTCGTCTTCGCCTCAACCCAGAGCATTTCATCTATCAGGCTCATTTCCCTGGCGAACCTATTACGCCAGGAGTCTGCATTCTACAAATCGGAAAGGAATTGTTAGCTGAACTTCTCCAGGAATCTTTGGAGATTACCCACGTCAAAAACGTGAAATTCCTCTCTGTTATTTCTCCTCTTAAAGAAAAGGAAATCTCTTATACCTTAAAGAAAATTGAAACTTCAGAAGATTCCCAAGAGGTTAAAGCACAAATCATCGTTGCTTCCGATGAAGAGACAAAAGCTAAAATCTCTTTCACGTGCAGTAAAAAATGACAAATGAGAAATGACAAATGAGAAATGACAAATGACAAATGAGAAATGAGAAAAGACTTTTAAGAGCAAGAGGAATCTGCGTAATCATCCCTACTTTCAATAATGAGAAAACCATTGGGAAAGTAGTGAAGGAGACGCTCTGCTTTTGTGATGATGTCATTGTCGTCAATGATGGCTGTACAGACAGTACTGCTCAGATCATTGGGGAGATTGACAACATTACTGTTGTCGCTTATTCTCAAAACCGAGGTAAGGGCTACGCTCTCCAACAAGGTTTCAGAAAAGCCTTGTCCATGGGATTTGCCTACGCCATTACATTAGATGCGGATGGTCAGCATAAACCTGAAGATATTCCGCTCTTTCTGAAAGCCAATCAGGAACATCCGGGAGCTCTCATCATTGGAGCAAGACCACTCCAAGGTGTTGAACGTTCCAAGGGAAGTGATTTTGCCAATCAATTCTCCAACTTCTGGTTCTTCGTACAAACTGGCAAACGATTGGAGGATACCCAGACCGGTTATCGCCTCTACCCTCTGCACAAGCTCCACGGCTTATCCCTGCTCACCAACAGATACGAAGCCGAATTGGAACTCTTGGTTTTCGCCTCCTGGCACGGAACGGAGATTGTTTCCATCCCTATCCAGGTATATTATCCGCCACGCAAAGAACGGATAAGCCATTTCCGACCAGGCATGGATTTCGCTCGCATCAGCCTCCTCAACACCCTATTGTGTGTGTTGGCAATTATCTATGGCCTGCCTTGCCGTCTTTACCGCAAGATGGCAACATTTCTGAGAACGGCTTATTCCCTGTTGTTCTTCCTCTTCTTTATGATGGTCATAATCACGCCCTTAGCCTGGCTCTACATCAAAATCGGAAGGATGACCGAAAAGAAACAGGTTCGGCTCCATGAACTGATTTATCATGCTGCCAGATTTGTGATGATTCATCACGGCATCCCCGGCACTAAATTCATCAGAAAAGTAGGCGGTATGATCATCAAGGGAAAAGAACCGGCAAGATTCGATTTTGATAAGCCCCGCATCATCATCTGCAACCACCAGTCGCATTTGGATCTGATGTGCCAACTGGTCTTTACACCCAAGATTGTGTTTCTGACAAACCAATGGGTTTGGAACAATCCTACTTATGGCTTTCTGATTCGTCATGCAGAATATCTTCCCGTCATAGAGGGTCTGGAACCGCTGATGCCGCAACTCCGTTCGCTGACAGATCGGGGTTACAGTATTGCCGTTTATCCCGAAGGAACCCGTTCCAAGGACTGTCGTATAGGCAGATTTCATCAGGGAGCATTCTATCTGTCGCAGGAACTCGGATTGGAAATATTGCCTATGTACCTTTATGGACCAGGCAAAATCCTCCCTAAGAAAACCTACCATCTGCGCAAGGGGATTTTCTATATCGAAGTGGGAAATCCGATAAGCAGGAAGGAATTGCAAGCCATGGGAGAATTGAGAAAACAAGCCTCCACATTGCGCAAACAATATAAGGAGAAATACGAAGAAATCGCAAACGAAATAGAAAAAAGAGTCTGAATTGAAAAGAGTTATTATTATAGGAAGTGGACTGGGAGGTCTGTCATGTGGCGTGATTTTAGCCAAGAATGGTTATCACGTTACGCTGTTGGAGCAGTCGCAGCAAATAGGCGGTTGCTTACAATGCTTCTATCGCCATGGTGCCAAGTTTGAAACCGGAATGCACTTTATCGGAAGTGCTGCAGAAGGTCAGACTCTGTCCAAACTGATGCACTATCTGGAGATAGACAGGGATGTGCAACTTTCCCAACTGGATCCTTCCGGTTATGATGTGATAGCCTTGGCTGGCAAGAAATACAAGTTTGCCAATGGCAGAGAGAATTTCATCCAGCAGATGACAGAATACTTTCCAGACCAGCATGAGAATCTCATCAGATATTACAATCTGGTGGAAAAAATCGCCCAGGCTTCTTCCCTGCACGCTCTGAAAGATGCAGAATCAGATTCCGTCATCAACACAGAATACCAGCTGCGCTCCATCAACGAGGTAATTGACGAACTGATTACCGACCCTACCCTGGCGAAAGTACTGGTGGGCAATCTCCCCCTCTATGCAGCAGAGAAAGACAAGACTCCCTTCTCTACCCATGCCTTCATCATGGATTTCTACAACCAGAGTGCTTACCGCATAAAGGGAGGAAGCGATTCTGTTGCCCAAGCACTTGCCAATACGCTCCAGAGATACGGAGGAGAAATACTTACTCTCCATCAGGCAAGACACATCGTCTGCGACGATAAACAGGCAACGGGAATAGAGGTTTGGAACAAAAAGGAAAAGAAAACCGTATTCTTCCCTTGCGACTACGTGATCTCAGATGCGCACCCCAAACGCACCTTAGAAATGCTCGACACCAAACTGATACGGCCTGCCTACAGAAACCGCATCAACAGCATTCCACAAACAGTAGGCTGCTTCTCTGTTTTCCTGCGGTTCAAGGAGAAAGAAGTGCCCTACCTCAACTACAATTACTATGGTTATCAAGGCAATACGCCATGGAATTGTGAAAATTACTCGGAAGCATCCTGGCCCAAGGGATTTCTGTACATGCATTTCTGTGCAGACTCCACATCAACAACCTACGCTTCATCAGGAGTTATTCTCTCCTATATGAAGATGGAAGAAGTGGCCCGCTGGAAAGGTTCTTCCGTAGGAAAGAGAGGAGAGGAATATGAAACTTTCAAGCGCCAAAAAGCAGAAAAGCTGTTGGACGTACTGGAAACTCATTTCCCTGGACTCAGAGATCATATTGCGGAATACTATACTGCCACCCCACTCACCTATCTCGACTATACGGGAACAGAGGACGGAGCCATGTATGGTATTGCCAAAGACATCACGAAGGGTGCTGCATACAGGGTGCCCCAACGCACCAAAGTGCCTAATGTATTTCAGACAGGACAAAACATCAACTCCCACGGAATGTTGGGAGTCCTGGTAGGAACCATCGTAACTTGCTCGGAGTTTCTGACTGCCAGGACCATTTACAAACAGATAAAAAAATATAACGAATGAAGACGGCTATCATCATAGGAGGAGGTTTGGGAGGACTGTTTACTGGAGCCATCCTTGCCAAGGAAGGCTTACGGGTTACTGTGCTCGAAAAGAACGCTACGGCTGGTGGTGGACTCCAGAGTTTCCATCGCTTCGGTGAATCCTTTGATACAGGAATGCACGTCATAGGCGGAATGCAACCTGGCGGAAACATCTACCGCATCTGCGAATACTTGGGCATCCTGGACCAGGTGAAAATCAAAGATGTAGATGCAGACTGCACAGACTGCCTTTACTTTGCAGAAGACCAGCAGACCTATCAGCTCCAGAAAGGAAAAGAAGGTTTCATCAACTCTTTATCCGCTTATTTCCCGGAAGAACGGGAAAATCTGCAACGCTATGTAGATGCCATATTTGCCATTAGCGACTCCATCGACCTGTTTCATCTCCGTCCTACGACCGATTTCCTTCAGGTTCATACCGATGATTTTCTGATGGCAGCAGATGCTTTTGTTGCAAAATACATCCAGAATCCCAAGCTCCGGAGCATCGTTTCCTACATGAATCCGCTTTATGGAGGCAGACAGGACGAAACGCCAGCCTTTGTCCACGCCATCATCTCCACCCTCTACATCCAAGGCACCAGCCGGTTTGTGGGAGGAAGTCAACATTTTGCCCAACTGCTTGTTTCTGTAATCGAACAGGCTGGAGGAAAGGTGCTCACCCATACAGAAGTAGAATGGGTGGAAGTCAACAATCGTCATGTGGAGTACGTAAGAACCCGGCAGGGAGAAATCTTTCAGGGCGACTACTTCATCTCAGCCATTCACCCTTGCACCCTCTTGAAACGGATGCCCGAAAAAGCTTTCCCCAAGGCTTATAGAGAGCGCCTGAATCAGATTCCAAATTCCTATTCAGCGTTTTCCGTCTATATCAAACTGAAGCCCGACTGCTTCCCATACATCAATCATTCGGAATATTACATGACCCGATACGATGAAATATGGAAATTCGGCGAGCAGCACGACACCTGGCCTTTAGGCTTCCTGTTGATGACTCCGCCAGACGAGAACCAGGGCAAATACAGTTCAAAAGTCCTCATCACCGCACCTATGCTCTATGATGAAGTAAAGAAGTGGGAACAGACCACCGTGGGGCATCGGGGCGAGGAATACGAAACTTGGAAAGCCCAGAAAGCACAACAGCTCCTCTCTCATATCGAGGAAATTCACCCGGGGTTCGGAGCATGTATCGACAGAATCATCACGGCTTCTCCATTGACCATTCGCGACTTTTATGGAGTGAAAGACGGAGCGCTGAGCGGATTCAGCAAGGACTATAAAAACATCGCATTATCGCAGGTCCCCGTGGTTACCAAGGTGGATAACCTGTTGCTGACAGGTCAGAACAACAACCTTCATGGTTTCTGCGGCGTTCCCCTGACGGCAATCAATACCGCCGAGGCTATTTTAGGAAGAAATTCCATACTCCATAAAATAAATGAAATCGGAAAGAATGAGAATTAAACCGATGAAGCAAAGACTGATGATTATAATAGGGTTCGTCCTCCTATGTCTCCAGATGCTGAAGGCACAGGAGAAAGTCAACATCTGGCAAGGCACAGCATGCAGAAAGAATGTGGAAATGACTGCATATCTGGCAAAAGGTGGCAGCAAGATGGCTGTCATCGTATGTCCTGGAGGAAGTTACCTCTGGCACGATATGAATGGCGAAGGACACGAAGTGGGCAAATGGTTGCAGAACAACGGAATCTCTGCATTCGTGCTCCATTACCGTACTGCCGGATTCATGGCCTTCTTCCTGCATTACCGCCATCTGTTCAGAGGAGTCCGATACCCTGATGCATTGGACGACCTGACCCAAGCCACCTTATACATTAAGGAACACGCAAGGGAATATGGAATCTGCTCCGACAGCATTGGAGCGATGGGCTTTTCTGCAGGCGGTCATCTTGTACTGTCGGGAGTTACCCTGCGTCAACTCCCCCTAACATTTGTAGCCCCCATCTATCCGGTCGTTACCATGAACGGAAAATACGTTCACAAGCGGTCGCGCAGAGCCTTGTTGGGCGACAACCGCAAAAACAGCAGACTGCTTCGAGACTCTCTGTCTATTGAGCATCATATTTCAGCCAGTTGTCCACCCGTGTTTCTGGTAAACTGCAAGGATGATCCTATCGTAAAATACCAGAACTCAGAATTGCTCGATTCCGCCCTGACTGTCCATCACATTCCCCATCAATACATCCAATACAAGACGGGAGGACATGGATTTGGAGCCTCCGACACAAAGGGTTCGCCCGAATGTCGGCAATGGAAGAAAGAGTTTTTAGTTTGGATCAGAAAACTTCAGACCCAATAATTACAGCATTAGACTTTTCCTGATTCAAGGATTCCAAGAATGAAAAAAATCAAGGATTCCAAGAATGAAAGAACAAAAAAGATTCCAATATGAACATAACAGATTTTGACGATATTCGCCCATACAATCCCGATGAATTTCTTGAGGCCATGCAGCGCATCGCCCACAGTTCATCGTTTCCGATTCTTTCTGCATACGTCTATCCGGAAGAATCGGTCAAGGAAATCCGTCAACGCATAGCCAACTACCAGACGGTTAGGGAATTTCAACAGGACACGATGAGTAAAGTCAACCAGCAGGTGATAGAAAACAGCATCACGGAATTTTCCTGCTCAGGACTCGACAAACTGAGTCCTGAAGGGCATTATCTCTATGTTTCCAACCACCGTGACATCATGTTAGACTCCAGTCTTCTCCAATATTTCCTGCTCAATCACGGCTTCGACACCACAGAGATTACCTTTGGTGCCAATCTGATGTCCAACCAGTTGATTATCGATATTGGCAAATGCAACAAGATGTTCAAGGTGGAACGCCCGGGCGGAAGTCTGAAGGAATTCTATCGCTGTTCCAGACACCTGTCCGATTACATCCGCTTCGTGATTCAGGAGAAAGGACAGTCCATCTGGATTGCCCAGCGAAACGGCAGGACCAAGGATGGAAACGACACGACAGACCAGGGCATCATCAAGATGTTCTGCATGTCTTGCCCGGATGATAAAATCAAGGCAATAGACCAGTTGCACATCGTACCTGTAGCCGTTTCCTACGAATGGGAATCATGCGATATTCTGAAAACGCTCGAACTCTACGAAAGCCAGTTTGCCAAATACACCAAAAAACCGGGCGAAGATCTGAACAGTATTCTGACGGGTATCTCCCAACCCAAAGGTAGGGTACACATAGAAATCTGCGAACCGATTTCACGCATGGAACTGATGAAACAGGAACAGCTTACGAGCAATGAATATCACAAGGCTGTAGCCCGTCTGCTGGACGAGCGCATCAACAAGGCCTATCGCCTGTATCCCAACAATTACATCGCTTACGACCTGCGGTACGGCACCAGAAAATACCAGGATTTCTATACCCCGCAACAGAAGGAAGAATTCTTGGCACACGTCAGAGAATTGGAACATTATGATACTTGCGACATCGAAATGCTGAAAGATATTTATTTAGGCATTTACGCCAACCCTGTAAACAACAAGTAAGCAGAAGTAGAAAAAACAACAAGTAAGAAGCAGAAAGAATAAGTAAGAAGCAGAAGAAAAATAAGAAGTAAGAAAATGACAGAACTGATTCTGAAAATATACGATTATCTCAAGACGCATCGGCTGAGTGGCATCTGCTCATCCGTAGCAATCACGCTCATACTCCTCCTGGCAGTTACCAGACTGAACTACAAGGAAGATATTGCCGACTTTCTTCCGATAGATAGCGAGCACCAGAATGCCATGAAGGTCTATCAGAACATTTCAGGAGCCAGCAAGATTTTCGCCATCTTCCAATACAGGAATGCTGCGCAGTCTGATTCCACCCAACAGGCTTCAGACACAAAAGCTGCAGCCGATGATCCGGAAATACTGACCCGCACCATAGACGCTTTCGTAGAAAATGTGAAGAAAACAGACTCTGCCCACGTCATCAGAAACCTGATGGCGCAAGTGGATTTGGAAAAGATGAACCAGATAACAGATTTCGTCTATCAGAACATTCCTTATTTCCTGACAGATGCAGACTATCGGAGAATGGACAGTCTGCTCAGTCAGCCTGATTACATTCCCCACCAGCTGAAAGCAGACAAGCAAATGCTCCTCTTCCCTACCGGCGGCATTCTGTCTGACAACATTCAGCGCGACCCGCTGAACCTCTTCACTCCCATCCTGCAGAAATTGCAGCATTCCGAATCCAGTCTGAAATATGAAATGTACGATGGCTATATCTTCTCTCCCGACATGAAGAAGGCCATCGTGATGATGGATTCTCCCTACGGGGCAAGCGAGACTGAAAACAATGCCCGCCTTACCCAAATGCTAAAAGACTGTGCCCGGGAAGCCAGCCAGTCGCAGCCGAATATAGAAATCCACATCATAGGCGGACCCGTTATTGCCGTCACCAATGCCCATCAGATCAAAACCGACAGCATTCTTTCTGTAAGTATTGCCGTCGTACTGATCCTTGCCCTGCTCTTCTTCTCCTTCAGAAGCAGGAGAAACCTTTTGCTCATAGCCCTTTCCATCGGATGGGGCTGGCTCTTTGCCATCGGCGGGTTAGCTCTCTTCCACAATCAGGTTTCGGTCATCGTCATCGGCATTTCATCTATCATCTTGGGTATTGCAGTCAACTACCCTCTTCATTTCATCGCCCACCTTTCTCATACACCCGACAAGCGGAAGGCGCTGAAAGAAATCGTCATGCCGCTCCTGGTGGGCAACGTGACTACGGTAGGTGCTTTCCTGGCATTAGTTCCACTCAAATCCGTGGCCTTAAGAGACCTGGGACTGTTCAGTTCTCTCCTGCTCGTCGGCACCATCGTATTCGTGCTCATCTATCTTCCCCATCTTTCTAAGACAACCGGGGAGGCAAAGCATACATTCCTTGACAAGTGGAGCAACATCTCGCTCGAAAAGAAACCGATCTTCGTTACCATTGTGCTCATCCTGACCATCATCTTCGGATATTTCAGTCTGCAGACGGAGTTTGACACCAATATGGCACACATTAATTATATGACTCCGGAACAGAAGGCAGACATGGAATATTTCGCCAAAATGATGAAACAGGAAGACGGAATCCAGAAAGTCTATACCCTGTCTTCCGACTCCACTTTGGACGGAGCACTCGACAAAAGCCTCTCCTTGCAGGGAACTCTGCAGAAACTTTCCGACCAGAAGACTATACAGGACTACTCCTCCTGCAACCAGTTTATCACATCGAAGAAAGAACAGGCACGGCGCCTGCAACTCTGGCAGAAATTCCTCGATAAACACCAGCATCTTCTCACTTCCGGCATCAAACCTTATATGACAGAAGAAGGATTTGCCGATGGTTGTTTCGCAGATTTCGAGCGCATTCTCCACCAGGATTACCAGCCGCAGGACATTCAGCATTTCAAACCTCTGCTGCAATCCGCATTTGCCTCCAACATCAGTACCGACAGTCTCAACGGCAAATACCACGTCATCAACATCCTCTCTGCCAAAGAAAAGGATGTAGAGAAGGTGGAGGATTGTCTGCAAGCACAACATTGCTTCAGTTTTGATGTGAAGAGCATGAACAGCGCCATTGCCAACCATCTGTCAGACGATTTCAACTACATCGGATTTGCCTGCGGATTCATCGTATTCTTCTTCCTCTGGTTGTCTATGGGAAGTATCGAGTTAGCAGTCCTCTCGTTCATCCCGATGGCTATCAGCTGGCTGTGGATATTGGGACTGATGGCCATCTTCCACATGCAGTTCAACATCGTGAACATCATCCTCGCCACCTTCATCTTCGGTCAGGGCGACGACTACACCATCTTCATGACAGAGGGAGCCATGTACGAATATGCTTACCGGCGCAAGATGCTTGCCTCCTACAAGCATTCCATCATCATTTCAGCCCTCATCATGTTTATCGGCATCGGCACGCTGATAGTAGCCCGCCATCCGGCACTCCGTTCATTGGCAGAAGTCACCATCGCAGGCATGTTCTCCGTGGTTCTGATGGCCTATATTTTCCCGCCGCTTATCTTCAACTGGCTGGTGAAACACAAGGGAGAATACCGGGTTCGCCCCCTTTCCTTACAGATGCTTTTCCGCCGTAGGAAAGAGGGAGTTGCCTATTATCACGACCTGGTTCTCGACCGCTACCGCTACAAGGGTGTGGAAGTTTTCAGCACCGTCAAGCGAAATCTCAGGCGCAACCGTGATTATCAGGAGTGGATGAAGCAGCAGGATACTTCCCAGCCAGTCATCATCCCGTCTGCCGGCTATGGAGAGAAAGTGCTCCTCTTTGCCCTGCTCCACCCGGAAACAAAAGTGATTGCCGTAGAAGCAGATCCTGACAAATGCAGACTGATGAAATTCAGCATGGAAGGGATTGTTGAAAATGTAGAAATCATCAACCAAGCTGAAATCAGCCGTCAAATGTGATTATAAATAAGAATCAAGATCTCATGAATGAGAATTAAAATTATCATGAATGAGATTTAAGATGAACTAAAATCAATATGTATAAAAATGAAAATCAATATGAAAGAGAATATTAGAAAAATCCTGGAAGAAGCCCTACCACTGGTAGATTTAGATTCAGATTTCCTGTTCAATGAACTGGATTCCTTAGGCATTACCACCATCCTGATGCTCCTTTCAGACGAATACCAGATAAAACTGGAATCATCAGACGTAACACCTCGGAATTTCCGCAACTTAGACAGCCTTGTGGCAATGGTAGAAAAGAAAAAACAGGCAAGCGTATGAAGACATCAGAGGACTATATGCTGACATCAGAGGATCATCTGTTGACTTTAGAGGACTATCTGGAGAAAGACGCAGCATTATTTCCCGACAAGGTGGCAATCATCTGCGGAGAAGAATCATGCACTTACCGGCAACTGTGGAACCGTGTAACCGATACAGCCGATTCGTTTCATAGCAAGGGACAGGCGGTTCCTTTCGCTACTTCCCCTACGATAGAATGCCTCGTAACATATTTTGCCATTCATCGCTCAGGAAACGTGGCAGTTCCGCTGGAACAGGAATCGCAGTTTTCTGAAGAAATGAACAAGACAGAAGAAGCCTCCATTCCAGCAGGAGTAGCCGACATACTTTTCACGACAGGCACAACCGGCAAGTCGAAGGGAGTGATGATTTCCCATTCCACCATCATCGCCAATGCCGAAAATCTGATAGAAGCACAAGGCTTTCATCACAACCTGACCTTCATCATCAATGGTCCTCTCAGCCACATCGGAAGTCTCTCCAAGGTCTATCCCATCATCCTCGTAGGCGGCACCCTGCACATCATCGACGGAATGAAAGACATCAACCGTTTCTTCCAGGCAATGGATTCCCCTACTGAAGGAAAGTTTGCCACATTCCTGGTTCCGGCAAGCATCCGGATGCTGTTGACATTTGCTTCCGACCGCCTTGCCCTGTATGCAGATAGAATAGAATTCATCGAAACAGGCGCAGCTCCTATCTCTCAGAATGATATGGAGAAACTTTGCTTTATCCTGCCCCAGAGCCGCCTTTACAATACGTATGCTTCCACCGAGACGGGCATCATCTCCACCTATGATTTCCAGCACGGCGAATGCTTGGCTGGCTGTGTAGGCAAACCGATGAAGCATGCAGGTTTCATCATCGGCGAAGACGGGAAAATCGGCTGTACAGGGAAAACGCTCATGAGCGGTTATTATGGTGATGAAGCCCTGACCCGCTCTATCATGAAAGAAGGAGTCATCTACACATCCGACCGGGGAACTGTTGACGAACAAGGGCGTTTGCGGCTCAAGGGACGGGATGGCGACATCATCAATGTGGGCGGTTATAAGGTAGCGCCAGATGAAGTAGAAGATGCCGCTCTCAGCCTTCCATTTATCAAGGACTGCATCTGCATTCCTGCCAACCATCGGGTTTTGGGCACCATTCTGAAACTATTAGTTGTGCTCGATGGGAATCATCCGTTCAACAAACGGGAGATAGCCTTAGCACTTCGCAACAAGCTCGAACCCTATAAAATCCCTACCCAATATGAGCAAGTAAAAAGCATCCAGCGCACCTTCAACGGGAAAATAAACCGGAAGGCATATCTTTCAGGAAAGTAGGTATGACTGCTCGTCAAATCATAAAAAAGCAATTAAAGTCGTAAAAAAATAGACAATTCGCTTGGTGTTTTCAAAAAAATACATTAATTTTGCCACCATAAAATATAACATAACCAATATTATTAGACTATGATGACAATCGAAGAATACAGAGCAGCTATCTTTCAAGCACTGCTCGATGCAAAGAACGAGGACGGAACTCAGCTTCTCAGCGAAAAGGAAGCCAGAGAAGCCCTCAACGGCTTTACCGACGATGAGTTGCAAGATGGAATCCTATGGAATTCACCGGAGGATGTGGCTAACATCATATTGGAAGGATAAGAATACTTCAAAATATTCAGTCAAGAAGCGTATCATGGAATCCATGATACGCTTCGTTCATTTGATACGCTTTATTTTAATAGCAGCAAACGCGATAGAATTGTAGAAAGAAACGTCCTATTTTCCATTTCTTTTAAAAATGAAATAAAAAAATATATAATGCGCAACATTTCTTTGCGTAATTCAATAATTATTTGTAAATTTGCAGCCGCTAAGTCAAACTTATGCTCCATCGGAGCGATTTGCCTCTCGGATGAGGGCTTTTGACCAGGCATAGAAAAATATTACCGGTAAAAAAGATACATTTAAGATAATGAAGATAGAAAACGAAATCATCAGCTCAGTAATCGCTGCGGTGAAAGAGCTTTATGGTCAGGACGTGCCAGAGAAAATGGTAGCCCTGCAGAAGACCAAGAGTAATTTCGAAGGTAACCTTACCCTCGTCG
>ENA-OPCG01000208-OPCG01000208.1-human-gut-metagenome-genome-assembly--contig:-NODE-208-length-28052-cov-7.665000_pt1 | contig 28052 bp, 14 predicted proteins | sample MGYA00241248_ERZ501476 | MGnify/ENA primary metagenome ERZ501476 (study PRJEB25962, sample SAMEA2042629) | human gut metagenome | biome: human gut; feature: human-associated habitat; material: faeces... | reverse complement strand
GTGGGAACGGAATCTCGATGTTGTGATCGTTGAGCGTATCGTAGATGCACTCCATGATGGTGGCATCATCGATGGCTTGGGTAAGCACGTTCACCCATACCACAATTCTGAGGGTGATGCAACTGTCATCGAAACTCTTCAGTAATACCTTCACCCCTTTGTCCTGATAGATACAGTCCAGTTTTATCAGGGCATCGATGAGAATCTGTTTCACTTCCTTCACATTGCTGCCATAAGCAATACCTACCTCCAGAATATCCAGCTCATAACCATGATTCTTGGTCATGTTCTTGTAGTTCTTCGAGAAGAGCTGCGAGTTCTGGAAAGCTATGACCGAACCGTCGGTAGCCTCCAGCATCGTAGAGGTATAACTGATACTGCTCACCTTACCACGGGTGCCGTCGCAGATGATATAGTCACCTACCTTCACACGGCCCATCATCAGAGAGATGCCGTAGTAGATGTTCTCGAGAATATCCTTTGATGCAAAACCCAGACCAGTTGATAAACCGGCAAAGATAGCTAGTAGCCATGATTTACCAACCTGGAATACGTTCAGGGCTATCATCAGCCAGATACCCCAGATAATCACCTGCATCACGTTCTTGAACATCACAATCTTTGAAGCAGCCGACGCCGGGTCTGCCTTCTCGAAATGATGACGCATGAAATCTACAGAAGTAATATTGAGGTAGTTGAACAGGAAGTATAGGCAAGCTACCTCTGAAATGCTGTAAAGCGATGCAGTGAAGTTGCTGGTCTTGATGTAATCCTTGTTGAATATCTCCCATGTCGTATCACTCATGTTGAATACATCTGCTGCCCAATAGATAGAGATGATGAACGAGAGTACGCCTGAAATAGGGAGCAATACCTTATAGATAAAGCGATACAGCCATTTGTCGGTAATTGCCTTGTCAGCCAACTTCTTACGCTTGGCATATACGCTGAGCCATCCCTCGCAGCAGGTAATGGTAAGCACGCAGGTAAGCTGCATCGTCCACCAGATGATAAGCTGGACGGCAAGCAGTGTGAAACCTGTCCAGGCAAAAATGGTGCTAGCTCCGAATACGGCAAGCGATATGAATGCGTATGTCTTGTCGGTGCGTAATACCTGGTTGTGCTTTCTGCCAATCACATTCCACTGCCAGAGAGCGCAGAGCAGAAGGACTGGTGGAAAGATGAGGTTTACAAGGTCGTTTGGTATCAGGATGATACGGAACACGATAACGATGAAACCTACCAGCATCAATGGTGAATAGATACGGAAAGTATTCTTGATCTTATCGTTGTCTACACGTAGCAGGATAGATACCAGGATGACGCCAACCAGCCAGGAATATTCTACCAGCAGCTGGCTCGCCATAATCACGAAGTTCTGGGTAACCGCCATTCTTACGATACCCAGGATGAATGCGAAGGTTACTACCGTCATCGCCATGATAAGGCATGGTCGTTTTGCCATAAAACTTTCCTTTCTGTTCTCGAACATACCATGCTTCATGAGTTGGGTAATCACGATGCGGATGGTAAAGAGATTGAGGAAGATGGAGATGAGCCCCCAGAAGATGATGATACCAAAGAGAATGAAGATGATACGAACATCCCATTGCGACATCATGCCCGGTACGGGCTTGTATTTCTCGGTTACAGACGTCTTTGCCTCCTTATAGTTCATGCTGATATTGCGGAGTATACGCAGATAGTTGTCGCCTCCATTATTGAAGATGCTGTTCTGGATATCTTCGTATCTGCGGTTGGCATAGTCATTGAGCGCCTGTAACTTACGGTCGGTTCTGTCGTAAGCCTGCACATAGGCTTGCAGTTGTTTCTGTTTCTCTACCAGCTGGCGGCGGATATTGACAGCCAGAGTCAGGTCAACGTTTCTGTTCACCTGTGCTTCTTCGCTGAGAAACATGGTGTTCATGCCGTAGAGATAGTTGATGAGCGAATCGAAACGCGCCACCTCAACATTGTTCTTCTTGATCATCTGGCGGAAAGGAACAGCCTTCGACTTAAACTTCTTAAACTGCTCTGTAGCTTCATGACAGGCATACGTCATGTCGAAAATATACCCGTTGCGTTGTGAATAGAGCATGATGGAGTTCTGGTCAGCCTGTTTCACAATACTGATGAGTTCCTGAATCACAGCCAACTGTTGAGCCTTGGCAGCTTGGTTCTGTTTCTCCAAGTCTATGTGATAGTTGGTCAATTCTGTACGCAGCATATAGAGCGTTGTGTCCAGGTTGGCTTCCTTGAGCACAGCATTACTTGGCAGTACGAATGCCACCATCAGCAGAATTATGATGTATAGTCTCTTCTTCATATTTAGTAAATTTGACTGCAAAGTTATTAATAATTCATGAAAAAGCAAAGAGAAAACCGCCTTTTTTGATATATTAGCACCTTTACGTTCGATTTTTAGGGTTATCTTTTGTAATTTTCATATAAATTGATTATATTTGCAACGTCAAAGGATACGTTAATTAATCAGATAAGAATATGAAGATACTCATAGCAGATAGTGGCAGTACCAAGACCGATTGGGCTCTGGTTGATGAACAGGGTAACGTGATGGTTACCTGTAAGACGCAGGGCATCAGTCCGATTCATCAGAGTGATGCCGAGATTTTGGATGTATTGTGTAAGGAACTTGTTCTGTCAGAACAGCCTCAGGAGGTTTTCTTTTATGGCAGTGGAGTAACCGAGGCGATGAAGTCTCGCATGAAATCACTCTTGCAGCAGTCTTTCCCTGAAGCCAAGGTTGAGGCTGAAGGTGATATGCTGGGAGCAGCCCGTGCCTTGTTTGGCAAGAAACCGGGTATCGCCTGTATTTTGGGAACCGGTGCCAACAGTTGTCTTTACGATGGAGAGAAGATTGTGATGAACACTCCTCCGTTGGGATATATCCTGGGCGATGAGGGTAGTGGGGCAGTAATCGGCAAACTTTTCCTCAATGGTATCTTCAAGGGCACATTGCCTGTATCGCTAAAGAATAAATATCTTGCCTGGTCGGGCTTGGATTATCCTACTATTATTAATAAGGTGTACAGACAGCCGCTTCCCAATCGCTTCTTGGCTTCCATCTGTCCTTTTATCTCAGAACAGATAGCAGAAGGTGAGAAACACGAGAACGGGACTGACGAACTGAATGAAGCGATGGCGCTCTATCGTATGATATTGGAGTGCTTCAATCAGTTTTATGCAAAGAATCTCACACCTTATATTAAATATGTCAAGGCGAGCACCGAGGATATAAGCCAGTTGGAGCCAGGCATGAAGGCATGGCATTCATCTTTGGAAGAAGAAATCCCGATGCTTGGGTTTGTAGGAAGCATTGCCCATAACTTTGAATCACCTTTGAGAAATGTGATGGAGGATGAGTTTCATCTCAAGATTTCCCAGATTTTGAAAGCTCCGATGCCGGGGTTGATAAAATATCATATTAATTAAGCAATTTTTGCACCAAAATGTATTTTATGCTACATTTTGGTGCTTTTTCGTTAAAAAATGTAGGTTGCGAAACATTTTATACGTAATTGATTAACCAAAACATACCCCATTGTGTCTGTTTTTTATCTATCTTTGTCCCCGAAAAAGTAAATGCAAACAACGATAAATCGAGGCAATCCTCATAACCGAGGCTTATACCTTATTTATATAAAGGCAATATTCGACCTATGTTACATAGGACCTATATTACACCTAGAAGCAACAATTATTAATTTAAACCTAAAGTAATTATGAGAAAAACATCTCAGAAATTCTCGCAGAGCCACATGCTCTGCAAAGTTGCTCTGGTAGCCATCATGTTGGCGTTCCAGGCAATGTTAGGAATCGGAGCGGGTGTCCTCAATGCTCAGACGGTTAAGGGTACTGTTATTTCCGGTACAGACAATGAACCTCTCATTGGTGCAAGTGTCATGGTACAGGGAACAAAGGATGGTACTGTAACTGATCTTGATGGTAACTTTACTATCGCAGCAAAGAACGGACAGACACTCGAAGTTTCTTACCTGGGCTTTATTACCCAAAAGGTGAAAGTTACAGGTTCTGTAATCAATGTAACCTTGAATGAGGACAAGCAATCTCTTGATGAGGTCGTCGTTGTTGGTTATGGTGTTCAGAAGAAAAAACTGGTAACGGGTGCTACCGTTCAGTTGAAGGGTGATGATATCGCCAAACTTAACACCACCAACCCTCTTTCTGCCATGCAGGGTCAGACTCCTGGTGTTAACATCGTTTCTACTTCTGGTCAGCCTGGTGCTGCCATGAGTGTTACCATCCGTGGTTTGGGTACTGTTGGTAATTCACAGCCTCTTTATTTGATTGACGGTGTGGGTGGTGATATCACAACCTTGAACCCTGCCGACATCGAGAGCATCGATGTCTTGAAGGATGCTGCTTCTGCTGCTATCTATGGTGCGCAGGCTGCCAATGGTGTAGTCCTCGTTACAACCAAGAGCGGTAAGGAAGGTTCTTCCAAGATTACATACGATGGATATGTAGGTTGGCAGACTCTGGGGCGCAAGTTTGAAATGCTCAATTCCAACCAGTATATGCAGATTATGGATGAGGCTTTGCTGAATTCATATATGTCGCCTATCGACTGGACTTCTCTCAGTGCTATCCGTGATGCAAATGGTAATGTTTATAATACAGACTGGATTGACCAGGCTGTAGACAATGGTGCCTTGACCACTAGCCACAGTCTGGCTTTTACCGGTGGTAGCAAGACTTCTACTTATTCTATTTCTGGTGGTTATACCGGACAGGACGGTCTTATTGGCGGTTCTGACGTTTCTTATTATAAAAGGTATAACCTTCGTGTCAATTCTGAACATAAGATGTGGAATGGATTGGTAACTATTGGTGAACACGTAGGTTTTGTTTATAAGGATAGCCGTGGCATGGGTACCGGCAATATCTATAACAACAACCTCCGCAGTGCATTCTCAACTTCTCCTCTGGTTCCTGTTTATGACGCAGACGGTAACTATTATTCTACCGTTGATTCTGACTGGAACAAGAATGATGGTAACCCTTATGGTACTATGATGATGAATCGCTACAACCAGAGTAAGAGTACTTCGGTTGATGCAAATGTTTATGTACAGATTGAACCTATCAAGAACCTGAAGTTCAAGACCGTATTCGGTTTGAACTATGGTGGCTCTAACTATCGTTCATTTACTCCAATTTATAAGTTTACTCCGCAGAGTGGTAATGGTATCACCAAGGTGAACCAGAGCAATGGCAATGGTACTTCTCTGGTTTGGACCAATACCCTGACTTACGATTTCAATATCAAGGAGCACCATATCAGTGCTTTGTTGGGTAGTGAGACTACCAAGTATGATGGTGAATCTACAGGTAGTTATGGTGTGAACCTGACTGCTGGCTTTGATGACTGGGAGCATGCCTATGTAGAGAATACTGAGAAGGGACATGCAGACCGTAAGGTTAGTGGTGGTCCTTACGATGCTACCCGTGGTCAGTCTTTCTTCGCCCGTTTGGGTTGGTCTTGGAAAGATCGCTACATGGTGAATGCTACTATGCGTGCCGATGGTTCTTCTAAGTTTGCCAAGGGTCATCGTTGGGGTTATTTCCCATCAGTTTCTGCCGGTTGGACTTTGACTGAGGAAGATTTCATGAAGTCAACTGCTTCCTGGTTGGATTTCCTGAAGCTCCGTCTCTCTTGGGGTCAGGTTGGTAATGCCAACATCAACAGCTATCAGTATCTGGCTCCTGTTACAACATCCAATACCAACTACAACTTTGGTGCTACTGGTGGTACCGATGCTTGGGTGATGGGTGCTTATACAGAGCGTTTGGCTAATGAGAAGGTGAAGTGGGAGACTTCAGAGCAGTATAACGTTGGTTTGGATGCCCGTTTCCTCCGTCAGCGTCTTTCCTTGACTCTCGATGGTTATATCAAGAGCACTAAGGATTGGTTGGTTCAGGCTCCTATCCTGGCTACAGCTGGTACCGGTGGTCCTGTCATCAATGGTGGTGATGTGAAGAACAAGGGTATCGAGGTTGGACTTTCATGGAATGACCAGATTGGCAAGGACTTTGTTTATAGTGTAGGTGCCAACTTCGCTTATAACCACAATGAAGTAGGTAATATTCCTACATTGGATGGTATTATCCATGGTGCTACCAACCAGATTTATCAGAATGCTGAGGAATTCTATCGTGCGGAGAATGGTCACGCCATCGGTTACTTCTGGGGTTACAAGACTGCTGGACTCTTCCAGAACCAGAAGGAAATCAACGATTGGATAGCTGCCGGTAACGGTATTTATCAGGCAGATGTAAAGCCGGGTGATGTGAAGTATATTGATGTAAATCATGATGGTGTTATCAATGCCAGTGATAAGGTTGACTTGGGTAATGGTCTTCCTAAGTATACTTTTGGTTTCAATTTCAGCCTGGCATGGAAGGGCTTTGACCTGAGTGCTAACTTCACAGGTGCAGCCGGTTTCCAGATTGCACAGTCTTACCGTGATCCTAGCTCATCTCAGGCTAACTACAGCCGCAGAATCTTGAAGCGCTGGACTGGTGAGGGTACAAGCAATGAGATTCCTCGTGTTACCTACGGAGATGTTGGTAACTGGTTGTTCTCAGACCTCTATTTGCAGGATGGTGACTATATCCGCTTGCAGAACCTTACCATGGGCTACGATTTCAAGAAGCTTATCTCTTGGAAGGGACTCTCTAAGATGCGCCTCTATTTCCAGGTGCAGAATCTCTTTACTTTGACCAAGTATGATGGTATGGATCCGGAAATCGGATCATACAATGGTACTGATGGTAACAGCAGCGATTCCTGGGTATCAGGAGTTGATATGGGTTACTATCCACATCCTCGTACTTTCATCGTTGGTTTAAATCTTGCATTCTAACTCTTAAACAGAAAGTAATATGAATAAGAAACATATATTGATGAGTGCCCTGATTCTCTCTTCCATGGCTTTGACGTCATGCGATGACTTCCTGGACACTTCATCTAAGACAAAGATGAATTCCGAGACTGCTTACAGCACACCGGCTGCAGCAGACATGGATCTTGTGGGCTGCTACGATGGATGGCAGCGTACATTGAGCGATGAAGGTATCGGCATGTACCTGACGGCTGAGTTTGCCTCCGAGCAGGCTTTCGCAGGCTTGGGTCTTTCTGATGCCAAGAACAATAATGCCATCGACCAGTTTGATTTGACAGTTGCTCCATCATATACAGATCTCTACAATACGGATTGGAAGAATTATTATCAGGCCATCTACCGTTGCAATCAGCTGATTCAGGCTGATGCTATCATCAAGTGGAATGGTGATACCAAGGCAGAAGGTCGTATCATGGGTGAAGCCCGTGCGCTTCGTGGCATCCTCTATTTCGATTTGGCCCGTTTGTTTGGTGATGTGCCTTTGTTGCTCGAACCTTCTGAGGCTAACATACCGCGTACTCCGGTGAAGGAAGTATATCAGGCTATCTTCGATGACTTGAAGTATGCCGCAGCCAATATTCCTGCCGATGCTTATCCTTTGAAGGACCGTGATTCCAATGATGGCCGCATCACCAAGTATGCTGCTGAGGCTTTGCTGGCTCGCGCATACCTTTATTATACGGGTTATTACGGCGAGGAGCATCCTGCATGTTCCAAGGCTGAGGCTACTGCTGCCATCAATGATGTGGTAGAAAACGGTGGCTATGAGTTGGAAAAGAATTATGCCGACTTCTGGATGCCTTCTTGCACCAAGGATGCTTCCTCAACAGGCAACTATGCCTGGGAAACAACCTATGCTGGAAAATGGTATGACGGAAAGACTTGGAAGGCAGGACAGGGTAGCCTCTCTAAAGAGATTGTCTTGAACTTGAAGCTGAACTCTACCCACGACTACAATGGCAATGGTGATGGTAATACCTTCTCGGTATATTTGGGTCCACGCAACCGCTGTGCTACTGATGTATGCATCGCCAGTGGTTGGGGAGCTTGCCCGGTTACTCCTTATTTCGTAGAGCAGTTTAGAAACGATCCTCGTTTCAATGCCTGTGTCTGGAGCTGCAAGGATGCCGGTTTTACAGCTGATGAGTCTGACTCTTATGAATATACAGGTTATTACACTCGCAAGTATGCCCCAATGTGCTTTGCCGATGGTACTCGCCAGGAAGTGGGCTTCCAGTTGGGTGAGCAGCATCAGAACATCACTTACTATCAGGATTATACCATCATGCGTTATGCTGATGTGCTCTTGATGCATTCTGAGTTGAATGGTACAGCTGATGGATTAAATAAGGTTCGTGCTCGTGTAGGTCTTGAACCAGAAGACTATAGCATAGAGAATATCCGTAAGGAGCGTGCCATCGAGTTGGCTTTCGAAGGTGTTCACTTCTGGGATTTGATGCGATATGGCAAGGATGGATCTTATGCTGCCCAAGAGATTGCCAAGGCTCAGAATGGTGCCAAGGTAAAGAATGGTGGAGTAGAGACAGCAACTAAATTTGCTATAGACAACTTTACCAGTAAGAAGGGCTTGATGCAGATTCCTAATACTCAGATTACGCTTTCCGGTAACGTTCTGACTCAGAATGCCGGATGGTAAAGTGGGGTAGGTAATATAATAAACATTTAATAATAAGAAGATATGAAAATACATAATCTTATATATACGCTTCTTGTTGCCATGGCAGTCTTCTTGTTGGCATCTTGCTCACCAGAAGATTTCGGATTTGGCAAGAAGACATACTCTCCAGAAGATTTGGTGGAGGGTAAGGCTTATACGGTTACCATAGATGGTAACATCGTGAAGCTGGAATCCAAGATTCCTGATGCCACTCCGCTTTGGGTAACTCCTGTGGGACGTAAGTCCCAGCAGGCTTTGGATGTAGAATTGCCTTTTGCCGGCGATTATGAGGTAACCTTTGGTGTGGAAACTCCTGGTGGTATCGTTTATGGCGAGCCTTATAAGTTGAGTCTTTCACAGAACGACTTCTCTCTCTTGAGCGATGACAAGTGGTTCCTCCTGGCAGATAAGAATTACAAGACGGGCGAGGCTTTCCCATCTGCCGAAACGCTCGCTGCCGGTGTCAGCAAGAAATGGTATCCTTGCGATGGTAATTACAATATCGGCCGTTGTACGGGTCCTGTGATGTATTGCTCTCCTTACGATCCTGATGGTGATGGAAAGGGCTATACTGCTGATGAAGAGACAAATGCCGTTTATAAGGATATCCTCTTCGGTTCTGATAATTGGAAACCAAACTGGGATCCTGGCTTCCAGAGCTGGCTGATTCCAGAAACTGATCCTTATATGGATTCTTACATGACCTTCAGCATGGATGCTAAGAATGGTTGTGTGGCTACCATGTATCGTGGTGAGTCGGGTGAGAAGGGTGCCAGCACAGGTAGCAACATGGTAGGCAAGTTCAATCTGGGATTGGGCGACAAGACCAAGCCTACTATCACTTTCAACGACTGCTATGCCATGCATAATATAGGTTTTGATGCAGTTTGTTCCAACTATACTCAGGACATTCAGATTGTTGAGTTGACTCCATACCTCCTTCAGTTGGTGACAAAACGTACAAATTCAGAGGGCAACTGGTATCTTGTATGGAACTTCGTTTCAGAGGATGTAATTGCTTCCAAGGGTACCTGCATTCCTAAGGCAGACCAGGATCTGATTGAGACAGTGAAGCCAATTCTTCCTACTTTTGAGAATATCCATACCGACTTGTTCACTGCCGATATCAATGGTGACAAGTATGTAGGTAGCAAGATGACTTTCAATTTGGATTCTGAAACACCTTATGACTTCTTGTGGTGGAATGGTTCACCTAATGTGAAGGCATGGGAGAGCGTAATCGGTGGCAAGTATAATTCTACATGGGCACCTGCTCTTGATGATAAGGCTCTCGATAACTTCGAGTTGACTATCAGTAAGGCTTCCGACGGATCTTATAATTATGAATGTGGTGAGGTGGATGGTAAGGTGGAAATCACCGAAAATACCATGACCTTCGACAAGGAAATCTCTGTATTTGCTGTGGCAGGAGATAAGCGTACCATCGAATTGAAGGGCAAGAAGTTCTATATCCTTGGTAATTCTGCTGATGACCAGTATCTTACTATCGGTATTCCAGAAACAACAGATGAGAATCATTTGGTTAACTCTTATCTCGTAGCTAAGTTGGCTTACAAGAAGATTGCTACGGGACCTGTTGGTCCTACCAAGGTGGCTATCGACAATTCCATCATCCACAACGAGGGTATCATGTGGGTTGAGAATGGTTGCCTCCGCGTCGGCTTCCATCATTATGGTGAAACAGGCAAGGGACTTTTCAAGGATGTGAAGTCTGTGAAGTTGAAGAAGAACCAGACCATCAGCGTTACCTTCAAGATTAAGGGTGGCGTGACATGGAGCAAGACTCCTAAGTGTGCTTTGATTGATAACAATATCAAGACCACATGGGAACCAGGTGCATTCGACCTCTCTGATGCTGTTGCTGTAGATACTAATGGCGGTGAGACTACTGTTTCACTCACCAATACAACCGGTTCAACACAGACATTCACTGCAACCTGTCTCGACTTGTCTATCCAGTTGGATGGTTTTGGCGACTATGGTGGCACAACCGACAACATAGACATTGAGATTGTTTCTTGCACAATTCAATAACTTTAATAGCGCAAACTTATGAAGAATAAAATATTATACGGAATTATAGCCTTCGTCATGGGTATCTTCATGACAGGCTGTAGCGATGATGATTATTCTATCAGCAATACTCCGCTGCTTACCGATGAGTCGGTGACCACTGGTTCTGCTGATGTAACCGTGACATCCGCTACATTCCATGGCACGGTAAAGGGCCTCGAAGAGCAGAATGCCAGTGCCTATGCATTAGGCTTCTACTATGGTAAGAGCGAAGATAACTTGAGTGAGAAGGTGGCTGCTTCCGGTAGCAGTGAGTTCCAGGCTACGGTTTCCGGTATGCCAGGTGATGTAGTCTACTATCAGGCTTATGTTACCTTGCAGGGTAGGGTAACCTACAAGGGTTCTGTACAGAGTGCCATCATGACCGATGCCAAGGCTATCACTGGCGAACCGAAGGATTTGACAGCCAACTCTGTTATCCTGACCGGTAAGTTGGAAAAGGCTCCTCAGGAGGCTACCAGCGGTATCGTTATCTCTGGTGTCGAGGGTTCTGAGAATGTTCGTGCCGGTGTTCGCATCGTTGCTGACGGCATCAACGACAATTACGAAATCAAGGCAGAGGGTCTGTTGCCTAATACAACTTACCACTATACTGCCTATCTCGACCTCGGCAATGGTACAGTGTATGGTGAAGATCGTACCTTCACAACTGCTCCTGCTGACTTCAATCCTGATACTGACCTCGTTGACTTGGGGCTTTCTACCAAGTGGGCTAAGTATAATGTAGGTGCTTCTGATGAGAAGCAGTTGGGTGGTCTCTTCGGATTTGGTGATATGACTGGTTTCCAGACTTCTATCAATCTGGAAGATTATGCTTCTGCTGATATCTATAAGACCGACCGCGATGTAGCCAATAAGGTATATGGTTCATGGGTTACCATGCCAACCATCGATGAGTTTGAGGAACTCTTCACAGAGTGTAAGAAAGAATGGGTAGAGGATACCGAGAATCATGTAGCCGGTTACAAGTTTACCGGTCCTAATGGTAATTCTATCTTCTTGCCTGCAGCAGGTACCCGTACTCAGGGCAATGTTTCTGGCGAGGGCTTGAACGGATACTATCTCTCTGGTTCTATCAATGCCACCGACAACCGATTTGCCATGGCATATAGCTTCGATCAGAACTCTTCACGCCGTACTACCACTCCTGTTTATCAGGCATTGGCTATCCGTCCGGTTTCTGTAGCTAAGAATGTGAAGTTTGACAAGACTAAGCTGATTGGTCAGACTTGGGAAATCGACCTCCGTCTGGATGGTTCTCACTATAAGTTTGATGGTCCATCTTACTTCTATGGTAATGATGACAGTTGGGCTACTGTAACCAACAATCAGCCTGTTGTAGGCAACAGCTGGTGCTGGGCTGCTGATTTCGCAGGCAACTCTTGGGCTGTAGGTGGTGATGCAAAGAACTGCCAGGGTTCTATGACCTTCAATGAGGATGGTACCGTTAAGGTTCATCAGTATGTGGCTGGTGCCGATGGTGCTGAGGGAACATTCCAGGATACCGAGGGTACCTATACCATTGATGAGAAGAACAAGACCGTGAAATTGAGCATCGCTCCTTTGATGCCAGCTAATTATATCGGTAATGTGAAGGAGACCAAGGATATGGATATCCGCATCTTGTCTCTGACAGACGAGACCATGCAGTTGGCTGTTACCCGTGCTAATGATAATCAGTACATGAGTATCAACTATGTACCGGGTGAATTGAAGAACGGCTTCACCGCTAAGCTTACCTGCTATGGTGGTGATGATGAGAATACTCCAGATGCCTGGAATTCTGCTACCGTTAATGTATTGGGTGGTGCTGCCGGCTTGAAGACTTACACCGTAACCTTCAATACCCAGTATCCTCGTACCAACGGTAAGGTTTACCTCCTCGAATTGGAGGGCTACTCTGCTGCTTATCCTAAGGCACTGGTTCGTATCGATGCTATCAAGGCTGATGGTAACGACGTGAAGTTTGATGCCAATAAGTTCTACTATGGCGACCTGGAAGGCAAGGGCAACTACCGTGTTGAAATGGCTAACATCTGGGGATGTGGTCACAATGACTCTTGGGACGGTTTGAAGGATACTCCATTCCATAAGGGTGGAGGCGAGACAAAGAACGAGACAGCGCTCGCATTCAACCATACCTTCGAGGTAACCTTCACCGTTGTTTCCAACACAAGTGATGGTACCGGTGTCTATACTCCAAACCTGATTACCATCAATCCATCATGGGGTGGTACCTGGGGCTATAACGAGGGTGCAACCATGGAAGTAGTGAACGAAGGTGGTAAGTATTCTATCAAGAACAACCAGTTCGATATCACTTACAAGAGTGGTGATCATGCCGATGGCTCTATCATGACCTTCGTCGAGATAGCTGACCTCTACGGTTTCTTCCCTGGCACTCACTCAACTCTTGATGAGTTGTTGCTCGATGGCAAGGCTGTTTCTTACGATCAGTCTAAGGTGATTGATGCCAACGAGAATCCTAAGTATCGCCTGGAGTTGTGGAACTGTTATGGTGCTACCAAGAATGCCGGTTGTGCTTTTGGTACACCTGAAGGTGATGTGATGAAGGGATTGGCATTCAGTAAGTCTATGGAGACTAAGTTTACTGTTCACAGTCTCTTCGCTGAGCCACAGTGGTAATAGTTGCTAAGTTATAATAAGGAGAATCCGATCGTTCTCAGAACGTATCGGGTTCTCTCTAAAATGAAAAGAAAATGAAGAAATTCAAATATCTATATTTGCTGCTCTTGGGCATGGTCTGCGGATTGGCTTTCGCAGCCTGCTCTTACGAAGACGATGATTACGATGAGCCTAGCTTCAAGGTTCTCAACCCAGAGCTTTCGTTTGATGGCACTGGCGGAGTGCAGACCATCAATGTACAGGCAGATGCCCAGCCTACAGCTTCCGTAATAGAAGGTGCTGACTGGTGCTCTGTTGCTTATAAGGATCAGGCTGCCGGTACCTACAACTTCGATGTAACCGTAGCTGCTTCTCAGGAAGATGAAGTAACTACTGCTACCGTTCGCATTATCCAAGGCTATAGCCGTAAGGATGTTACGATTACCCGTGCCAAGAAGGGTGCCGTTGTCGTTCCTGATGCACCAACTGCTGATATGAACAAGACCGCTATGGAGGTGGCTCAGTTGATGTATCCAGGTTGGAACCTCGGTAACACTCTTGAAGGTGGTGACCGCAAGAATCTCTGGAAGAATACTGGTGTTGAAACTGAGACTGCCTGGCAGAATGCCAAGACCACTCAGGCTTTGATTGATGCTGTGAAGGCTGCCGGTTTCAAGAGTGTCCGTATTCCTTGCTCTTGGGTAATGGGACATATCACAGATGCTGACAAATGTACCATCGACCCTGCTTGGATGAAACGAGTAAAAGAGGTGGTAGATTATTGTATCAAGGATGGACTCTACGTCATCATCAACCAACACTGGGATGGTGGTTGGATTGAACATAATGGTTTGACTGCTAATACAGATATCAATACAACCAAGGCGCAGCTCAGTAAGATCTGGACTCAGATTGCTAATGAATTCAAGGCATACGATGAGCATCTTCTCTTTGCCGGTATGAATGAGCCGGGCGTAGGTTCTGGTGATGGCGATATCATTGGCGTAGCTGATATGAGTAACCGTATTGCTGAATATGAGCAGACTTTCATTGAGGCAGTGCGTGCTACAGGTGGCAACAATGCCAAGCGAGTTCTGATAGTTCAGGGTCCTAATACCAATATCGATAAATTCGTAGCCAACAACTACATGTCTAAGATTAAGGATTCTGCTACCGACCGACTGATGGTTGAGGTTCACTTCTACGATCCTTATCAGTTTACTGATATGAGTGAAGACCAGAGCTGGGGTAAGTATTGGCTCTACTGGGGCAAGAACAATACCAATGGTTCTGAGGCTGATCGTACAGCTGATGCTAAATATAACGAGGATTATGTAGAGGCTCAGATGAAGAAGATGAAGACCAACTTCTTCGACAAGGGCTATCCTGTGTTGATTGGTGAGTTTGGTGCCAACCAGCGTTTGGCAATCGGTAAGGATGCTGTTCATGATGCATCAGTTAAGGACTATTACAAGGCTGTTGTAACTAGTGCTATCAATAATGGTTGTGTTCCTATGGCTTGGGATACCAATGGTAATTTCCCTAGCATGACCATCTTCAACCGTGCCAGTGCATCAGTTAGCAATGCCAATATGTTGGAGGGTATCCAGGAGGCAGTGAAATCTGCTAAATGGCCTGCTAAATAAAGGAAGATCTTAGGTCTTTAGGTTTAGTATAAGTGTTCCGGGCGCATGTCGGAGAGTCTTTCTCTGGTGTGCGCCCTTTTTTTGTGTAACATATTCTTTCCTAAAAAAGGGAAAAATTGGTCCCTGTAACATTATGTACGTATCAGTTTAACAAAACACTACATAGCTATAGCTGTTTTTTCTTTATCTTTGCAGCATAACTACATAAAACTATAACGATATATATAAATAATATGAAAAAAATAGTTATGATTTTAGCGGCAGCTGCCCAGTTTACATGGGCTAGTGCACAAGTGGCACCTGCTGATATGCGTATGATAAAAATGGAACTTACTGCGACCCAGTTGGCGCATTATATGGCGCCAGGTGTTAATCTTGGTAATACGATGGAAGCTTGCGATTGGAATGATATCTTTACCAACAACGCCGGCTTGAAGTCGGAGACTTCCTGGCAGAATGACAAAACATCAGAAAGTTATATTCGGAGCTTGAAGAAGCAGGGATTTAACAGTCTTCGTATTCCCACCTCTTGGGTGGCTGGTCATATTGTAGACAAGGAGAAGATGACGATAGACCCAGCTTGGGTGCTTCGTATCAAGGAGATTGTGGATTACGGTCTCAATGCCGGACTCTGTGTCATCATCAACGAACATTGGGATGGCGGTTGGATGGAGCATGATGCTTTTACCAATCAGGTGAATGTTTCAGAACATAAGGAGATGTATCGCAAGTTGTGGGTCAATATTGCCAAACAGTTTAAGGACTATGATCAGCGCCTACTCTTTGCGGCATTGAATGAACCTGGAGTAGGTGGAGCAAGTCCGCAGGCAAAGGGTGAAATGCTGGCTCCCGATAGCAAGGAGTTTGCCGACAGACTCCTGGAATATGAGCAGGTGTTCTTGGATGCCGTTCGTTCTACCGGTGGCAAGAATGCCAAACGTGTACTCATCATGCAGGGTCCGAAGACGGAGATAGATCTGGCTGAGAAGGATACCTATGATATTGCCCGTCTCAAGGATTCGGCAAAGAACCGGTTGATGGCAGAGGTACATTTCTATGATCCATATATCTTCACCCTGATGGACAAGGATGCCGATTGGGGCAAGGTGGCACTCTATTGGAAGGGACATGCGCCTGCTTACGATCAGGGACGTACCGTCAATACCATTTGGTATGACAATAAGAATGTGGATGCCTATCAGCATATTACCAACCAGGTGATGAAGATGAAGAAGAAGTTCGTGGACAAGGGTTATCCTGTTGTCATCGGTGAATATGGTGCCAACCGCAAGGATGCTTCCCTCTATGGGGGAAATCAGAAACTGCATGATGAAAGTATGATGGCATGGTACAGTTCCGTTACTGCCGAGATGCTGAAGGCTGGTCTCATTCCCTACGTTTGGGACATCAATGTGCAGCCTCTCCCTCACATGAAGCTCTTCAACCGTGCCAAGGAAGTAGTCTCTGACTCTTATATATTTAAAGGTGTCGTAGATGGTGCTGAGATAGGTATGGAAACCTATCACAAAATCTATCCTAAACCATGATATCCGGGGCTCTCAGAGCCTCGGATAGGTTCGGGGAAACAACTAAAAACCAGCCTGATGGAACATTGGTAAAAAAGTATCAGCATCTGCAATGATAGTATCATGCTTTTTGCCGGAAATGTTCTATCTTTGCATCAGAAATCAATTAACAATAATATTATAAACCTATTTAATTTTTAAGCTTATGAAAAAGTTTTTTACTTTAGTATTCGGCGTATTGTTCGCTATGTGTGCTAATGCTGCTACTCTTGAAATTGGAGAACCTAGCAACAATGTGAAGGATGGTGATAATGTGTGGTATGATGCTGCAACAAAGACCATCACATTCTTTGAGAATTGGAGCTATCGTCCAGGTTGGTGGTTGGGCTCAAAGGATTGCTCTGCTTATGATGATTTCGTTCTGGAAATTGAGAATCCTGATAAAGTAACCGTTCAGGTAGTAGTAGAATATGATGCTAAGGATGAAGCTGGTAAGGCAATTTGTTCAACAGCTCAGGGTAGTGATGGTCAGGTTACCGTTCCTCTGAATGCTGATTATAAGAATGTTGTTCGTCAGATTTATTTGCAGTGTGCTGATGGCGCTCCAAAGTCTGTAACTTTCAAGAGTGCTTATTTCCAGAATGCAATAGAGCAGTCTGAGGTAGAATTGACTTTGGTAGAGGGTCATACTATTTTGGCTGCAGAGTTTGACAAGTATGCTGATGATACAAAGGTTAAGCTTAGCTTCGAGAATCAGACTGATCCTTATGAGTCTCGCAATGGTTGGGGAATTGGTGGATTTGCTAATTCTGACAACTGGTCTCCAACATACAGTATCACCGCAGGTGATGGTAAGGCATTTGATGTGATGGTAACAGTTGGCGATTTCAAGAAGGCTGCCAAGAACGGTACTGATTCTTATGTTGATGGTCAGTATCACAAGGCTGGTGTAACCTTCAATATCTATAACAAGTGTAAGTTGGTGGGTGCTTATATTCTTCTCGAGAAGAAGCCTTCTACTGGCATTTCCAACGCTATGATCCTTACTCCTGCAAAGGCTGCAAAGACTTATAATCTTGCAGGTCAGCAGGTTGACTCTTCTTACAAGGGCGTTGTTATTAAGAATGGAAAGAAGTTTGTTCAGTAATAGGGAGTGTTTTTATTTACTCTTAGTTTAATAATTGGTTTAAGTCAAGGGGCTAGGTTGCGGGATGCAACCTAGCCCTTTAAATTACGTCCCGACGTAGCGCTTCTTACGTCCCGATGTAGAAAATCCTACGTCCTCGACGTAGTAAATGCTGCGTCGGGACGCATTTTCATACCCATCGTTAGGAAAAAATAAACGCAGGCAAATCCACTTTGCCTGCGTTTATTTTTTCTGTTTCTTTACGTCTTAATGTTCCAGATACAAGCCGTTCAGCTTTTCCAGGAACACACTTACTTCATCGTTTACCAACTCCATGAAACCATGGGTCTTACTATTGGAAACTCCAGGATAAGGAGTGTAGTAATGCTCATTGATTGGTTCTCCTGCGTTCCTGCCGAACATCAGGTAAGCGATGTGATGCTGTTTCAATTCCGGCAGAAGAACATCAGCAAAGATGCTTGAATCACCGATGGATTCGATGCCCGTTGTCATACCAAATGCGTTGTTGTGCTCTTGTGCAAAAGGCAATCCCTGAGCCACGATGTCCTTGATGCTCTTCTGATAGAGTGGGAGATTGATGGCATCCTTAGACTGGAGATAAGTGATGTTGATGACATCGATATTGTGGTCTGGATAACGTTCCATCAGCTTCTTGCCTGGCTGGTAGGTCTCAGAATATCCGTAAACCACATTCGTTACTTCCTCGTCGGATAAGCAGTCCTGTATCTTCTGATAGAGTTTACTGTAATCTTCCGCACTCAACTGGCAGTACCATGCCTTGCCGTCTATCGGGAGGAGGTTGAGAACCACCGGAGCCTTGATGCCGTAACCATCCTGCAAGGTATCAAGATATTTGGCTACTTGCTGGGTGTATTCTTCCAGTTTGTCTTCATTTCCGTTGTAGTTCGGCATCGTCCAGTTCATGATGAGCAAACCTCCCTTGCGGAAGTGGTTGAGCACATCTTCCCGGATTGCCTTGAAAGGAACTCCGTCTGCATTCTGCTGCTTTCCGCTCTCGATACCGCCCAGTTCATAACCGTTGGCTGCTGGACGGTAACCGCAGAGTGCCTTCATGTCACAGCGGTCGCTGTCGCATTCCCATCTGTTCCAACCCATTCCGCTCAGGGTGCCGTACATCTGGCCGATGAGGGTTCCCTTGTTGGCGAAAGCCTTGAGGTTGGTTCTCAGATTCTCCGTGCGGATAGTAAGACCACTCATGGCAATCTCATCATACGATTTCTTTTTCTTGTCACCGCAGGACGAGAAAGCCAGGAGTGCTGCAAAAATCAATAATAAATATTTGATTCTCATCTTCTTTTATTCGTTATAAGCCTTCTTCATGGCTTCTACTACGGTAGGCAAAGTCCACTGTGGCACACTTCTGTCTGTACCGTCGAAGATGCTCATCCAGTAGAAGGTAGCTACGCCGTAAGCCTTAGCCTGCTTCACGATGTCGGCAGCCTGGTCGGCAGCAGCCTGAATCTCGCTGGCAGAACTGTTCTTGCTGACGCTCTTGCTTCCGTGAGTACCGTATTCACCGATGATGCAAGGAATGCCCTTGCTGATGAACTTGTTGTTCAGACGGGTGAACATATTGGCGATTTCCTTGCTGCAGGAAGCATCCCATTTGCCTTTGGCAAACCAGTCCCAAGGAGCATAGGTGTGAACCTCTACTGCGATATGACCAGCTACCTTATCGGTAGGGATGGCGAGGTTGTTCAATACGTCATCGCCGCTAGCTGCAGCATAAGTACTGATGATGAGGTTGCGGGTCTCGTTGTTGCCACCGGTAGCACGTACTGCATTCACGAAACTCTGTGCATAACCGTTCAAACCCTTATAACTGCTTGCGCTCTTTGGCGCATTCCAGGTGTTGTTGGCATCCAGCATCTCGTTGTATCCTTCGAACACCAGGTGCTGGTCGTAGTTCTTGAAACGGGTGGCAATCTGGGTCCAGAGGCTCTCAAACTTCTCCTTGTTCTCCTTGTAGTTGGCTTCATCAGCCTTGATCCAGTGCTTTACATCATCGCTGTCAGCACCTGTATCGTGGTGAACATTGAGGATGCAGTACATTCCGTTGGCAATCACGTAATCAACGATTTCCTGTATTCTGTTCATCCAGGCTTCATCCACGGTTCCGTCTTCCTTCATGTGCTGGAACCAGGTAACAGGGATGCGGACAGAATTAAAACCGTTCTTCTTCAGGAAATCTACCATCGGTTTGGTGGTAGGAACCTGTCCCCAGGCTTTCTCGAAATCAGTAACCGAGTTGCTGTTCATGTTCATCCACATGGCAACTACATCTGTGCAGTTGCCGAAGTTGGTACCGATGCCCATGTTCTTCACTGCATCTACAGCGCTCTCCTCTACATAGTTGGCATTCAGGTTCACCTGGTCACGGGTAATCACGTTCTTGCTGCTCAATGCCGCCTTCCACCAATCGTTGGATGGCATGTTGCTTCCATACCAAGGCATGAAGAAGCTCCATTTTGCACCAGCATTCCATGCCTCATCAATGCCGGCTGTAGCCGTATTGTTGTTGGCATCAGTACCGCATTCAGCCAAGGCAACGAGCTTGCCAGGATAGCGAGCCTGAATCTCCTGGAACTCCTGAGCCTGCTTGGTTGCATTATAACCATAGAGGTCACGACCGATGATATCTACATACTTATCGCCAGGATACCAGTCTGCATCATTGTTATAGGTATTGGCATCGCCATTGTAGTTCTGTGTGGTCCAAGCCCATATCAGGTTGTGGATGCCCTTGCTCTGGAAGTAGTCGAACATGGTCTGCCAAAGCTTCTTGTAGGTCTCGGCACCATCATATCCCCACCAGAACCAGGACTTTCCCCAGCTGGCACCAGATTTCAGACAGGCATTGCCGGCTGCCTCATGGAAAGGACGCCAAATGGCAACAACGCCTGCATCCTGCAACTTCTGCAAGACTTCCACCACCTTATCCATCTCCTGATAGAACCATTTGTTCTCCCAAGAGCCGGCTGTAAATACATTGGCTGCCTTGAAGGTGGTTTCAGATGGGGTGCAGGTCACGCCGCTACCATCTGTTCCTGGAGTGGTGCTTTCTGTCTTAGGCACATTGAAGTGCCACATTAGCGATACCAATCCCCCCTGGTCAGCCCAGTTGGTGACAGGGGTGATGTCGTTATAGTTGATCCATCCGTTAGACCCCTGGTTAGGAACATAGATATGGATGAAATCATAGCAGTTCATGGCAGGATATTTGCCTGTTGCCTTATAGATTTTATCTGCTTCCTGGGTGTTCCAGTTGACGTTGGCGATGACCGAAGAGATGGTCTTGCTGCCATAATTCAGCTGCAGATATTTGTAGAGACGCTTGGTCTTCTCTGTTGCTGCAGGGTCAGCGAGATTCACATCGCCTACTTCGCTTTCGTGATAGATAGAGAAGGAGATGTTATTGATGTCGTTGATGTCGTAGGTTTCGAAAGCACCGTATTCTTCCATTCCTGTCATCACGAATCCTACCTTTCCGTCTGCTGTATGAGTGATTTTGGAAACAGGAGTCTTTCCGTCTGCTGTCAGATCCCAGGCTTGCGATGTTCCGTTTCTCATGTTGATGGTCAACTTGTCCCCCTTAGTCTGTGCCAAGGCAGTGAATGAAATCATTACTGCCAGGAGTGAGAGTAATATTTTTTTCATTGTCTTGCTACTTTGATGGATTTGTTATTGATTTTGATAATATATACGCCGTGGGTCAGTTCATCCAGCGGGATGATGGTCTTGTCGCCGGCGAGGATAGGAGAGAGGCTTACTGCCTTTCCGTCGAGAGCGAAGGCGCTCACCTTGTTGTGGGTTCCATCCACGATGATGCGGTCACCTTCGAAGGCAAACTTACTGTTGGTTTCAATTTGCTGGATGCCCGTGGTGGTACCGTAGGTGAAGGTAGAGACCTTCCACAGTTCATAACTGGCGGTAGTGGCAGTGGAAGTCACGGTCATCTTGTCATTCCCGAAGGTCACTTCCGGCAGAGTGCTCAATGCAAACTCTATCTTGCTTCCATCGTTGAATGATACGAACAGCGACTTGCCGTCGGCAGCTTTGGCTGAGATGCAGCTCAGAGCCACCAGTAAGGATAATGCTATTTTCTTCATATCGGGTTAATGTTTTGGTTAAAATCAAAAATGTGGCGCAGTTGATATAACTACGCCACAAATTTACAAATTATATTTCACATAAATGCGTTTTTTATGTTAAATATTTCTATCTTATGGAAGGATAGCAATCTTGGTTACATTCTTCAGGTCGCCCTGGAGGATGAAGGCTGTATCGCTCCAACCGTCAGAGATGCTGTTTACTGCTTCCATCATGGCTGCATCGAATACCTTCACAAGGCAGGTCTGGTCACCATTCCAGTCGGCAGGAGTATCAATACCGCCCCAGTTGGCATTGTTGATCTGAACCTGACCAGTAGCTCCTGCTTCCTTATAGAAGAGCATCTTGGAACCAACCTTGACACCCAACTTGATGAGGTCAGCCTTCATGATGCGGAAACGGCCTGTGTCATCCCATGTGAAGTTATATGGATACTTGATGGCACTGTTGTCCATATTGGTAGTGAGTGTTGCGATATCCATTTCTGCAGGAACCACCTTGAACTCAGGACCTTCAATCTTATTGCCGTCTGGGTCCTCCATCACAATCTTGTAGGTGCCAGCTTCAGCATTGGCAGGAACCTGGCATACAATCTCAGTATTGGTACGAGATGTATAGCGGTTTACCTTGTAAGAACCGATATAGATGTTCTGGATGTTCTGGAAGTTCTTACCTGTGATGGTAATGTTTGAACCTGCGACAGCTTCACCCGGATTGATGCTTGCGATAGCTGGGTCGGTAGCAGCCTTGATGCTCAGCATATCCTTCACCTCAATGGTTGTACCATTCTTCAGGTTGAGCTTGAAGCCTGTACCGGCGCAAGCTGCAGGAACGGTTACTCCGAGGGTATTGGCTGTTCCCTTCACCTCTACGGTCTGCTCTATATCGCCAGGGAAGGTGATGCTTGCTACGAGGTCGAGGTCTGTACCCTTGATGAGGGTCTTCTCGCCAGCTGTGATGGCTGCTGGTGTGCAAGAAGCTACGGTTGGCTTCACCAATGTATAGGCTACTGTTACTGTCTTGCCGTTGGCAAGGCTCAATGTGATATCGCCTTCCTGTGCATCCTCTGGAACTGTAGAAGTTACCTTGGTTGTCTCTACCTTGTTGAGCTTAGACTCTGCTGCATTAGGGAATGCGATGCCTGTAATCAGATCCATATCCTTACCGGTGATGGTGAGTTCTGCACCATTCTTCACTGGGTTAGGAGTTGCAACAAGCTCTGTTGGAACCACGGTAATGATGTTGCCTACAGGAACCTCGATACCGCTCTTGGTTACTACATAGAAGGTACCATCGGTAGCCTTGGCAGGAACTGCAACAGTAATCTCTGCTGCGCTCTGTGACTTGAAGTCGGCTGCATCTACTGTAGCGCCCTCAAACTTCACGCTGACAATCTGGTCGAATGAAGATCCCTTGATGCTGAGAATTTCGCCTGCCTTGATGGTGCGGTCCTTGATAGGAGTAGCCTCAGGTGTATTGATGGTCAACTCTTCCTTGGTCTCCAGAGAAGTACCGTCCTTGATGGTATCTGTCAGTGTGATGACACCTGTACGAGCCTCTGCTGGAATCTTCACCTGGATGGTGTAGCGGTCGTGACCAACGAATTCAGCCTCCTTGATGGTATCGCTTCCAGCGAAGATAACGCCGTGCATCAGGTTGAGGTAATCACCCTTGATGGTTACCACGTCGCCTACATTACCTACCATAGTACCTTCGCTACCTACGAAGAACTTGGTGATTTCGATGTCCTCACGATAGGTGATAGGAGATACGGATGTAATCTCGCCACCCTTCTTGGTCTTCAGGACAATCTGACCGGTCTCGCATTTCTCAGCAGGAACCTGGATGGAAATCTTGCTGTTGTAGCCGCTCTGGAGAATCTCGTATGCGGTGATAGGGTCTGCACCTGGAAGGTTGACAGACTCAATCTGGTCCAGATTGGTACCATAGAGATATAAGGTACCGCCACGGAGCACTGGGCATGGACCGAATGACTGGAGGGAGATGTCGTTGCCGTACTGGTCGGTAGAGAGATCATCTCCGTCGCTGCACGCTGTCAGCGATAGCCCTACGAGGGCTACCACCAACATGGCGAATATTTTGCTTATCTTTTTCATATCAATTCAGATTATAAGTTTATTTGTTTGGAACCACACGGATGTTGTCAATCTTGATGATTGGGTTACAGTCTACACCGGTAGGCAATACGCTTGCATCTTTGTATGCACCCTTGACAACAAAGATATTGAAGGCACTGAAGTCGTTCACACCTGAATAGCTCAAACCCTTGTTGCCATCGTAGTCATAAACGAAGTCTGACAATGGAATGGTTACGGTTACCCACTTTCCTTCGGTGTTGTAGAGTTTATCGTCTGTATTCTGCCAAGGCATGTAGAGGGCACGTGCCAGCTTGATATTGTTCTCCTCGTCATGGAAGAAGGTGTTGTTTGCTCCACCCAATACGTTGCCGTAGATATCCTGTACACCTGCGTTGCCAAGGGAAACCTGGCTGACGCTACCGAAGTAAATCTGCATAGGAGCAGCCGACCAACCGTTGTCCTTTGGTATGCACATCTCAAACTTCAGGCTCATGTTTTTCCAATCGCTGAAGTCTGCAAGATCCTGCATACGTGGACGGCTGGAGTAGGTCTCTGGGTCCTGCCAGCTTCCTGGCCAGTATTCGAACGAGAAGTTACCATCGTTCCATGCACCATCTGCGCCCAACGCTGTCTCACCGAGTACCATGTAGTTGCCAGAAAGTGATGTGCCATCAGATGTAATGGTACGATTGTGCCAACCATTGTTGCCCAATACATCTCCGCCTTCCTTCCAAGGAGTATCGAAGTCGAAGAGCATACCGCGGTTATCCATATAGCGGAATCCTGCCTTGGTTGTACCATTGATGGTGGTGATGGTGATAGGCTCATGCTTAGGCATATCCTCAGGCATGTTGAAGCGGATGCTGTTCTGGCTGATCTTCAGGTCCTCGTAAGGAATGGTGTAGTTATCACCCACCTTGATAGTCAGATGACTGTTGTCGTAATCCAGGAAGTAGTCGCCCTTGATGGTTACTTCCTCGCCTGGAGCTGCCCACTCGTTGCTCATGCTGTTGATGGTTGGAGCTGGCACGATGGTCTTGAAATCGTAAGCCACGGTGTCCTGCTTGCTGGTGATGAAGTAGATCTTATCACTTACCTCGTTAGGGATAGCCTTTGGCACGGTTACGATGATGGTGTTGTCCGTCATGTAACTGGTGTTCAGGACTGCTGCCTGGTCGTTGAAGTTGATCTTGGTCACACTTCTCAGGTTTCTACCCACAATACAGATGGTATTGTTGAGAGATGCACCAGTAAGCAGTGAGTCCTTGCTGGCAGCATCCACAGGGCGAACATAATCGATGGTAGGAGTTCCGCCTGCAACTTCATACTTGTCTGGCTCGTCCTCGCAAGAAGTGAATCCTGCGCTGGCTGCAACAAGTGCCATGACGAATAAAGCCCCATTTATATTCTTGATATTCATAATGAAATTCTCTTTATTGATTAATAACTATATGTGTTACGTACATCTACATGGATTGGAGAAGCGTTGCTACCCAGGTTAGGGTTCAGGGCTACATCCTCTGTTGGGAATGGCAATGTAAAGCTGTTGGCTGTTACGTTAGGAGCAGGTGTATTCTCATCATACTGCATTTTTGAGTTGTCCCATGTGCCATTGTTGTAATATGCCTTGTAGACTTCATCGCAATTCCACATCGCATTGCGGTGCTGTGCCTTCAATTCCTTGATGCAGCTATCTACATCGTAGTATGCACGGCGTACATAGTCGTACCAGCGGTCGCCTTCACCGGCAAACTCCAGGCGACGCTCCTTCCAGATGTCATCGAATGTAAGAGAGGTCTTTCTTACGAATCCCTGCCACTCGTATGCACGTCCTCGTACCTCATTGAAGCATTGTAATGCAAGCTCGTCGGTTGGGTTACCCATCTGTACCTGTGCCTCTGCATAAATCAGATAGATATCTGAAAGGCGGAGGAGTGGGGTAGGAAGGGCATTCGACATACGTCCTGGAGTGATGCCCAATTCTTCCTTGTGGTCATAGTTGTCACCATAGAGGTTCTTTACGTTGCTACCACCGCAAGGACCCTGGCACTGACCAGTTGCAGCTGAGTTGTAATCCTTGTTATACCAGAAATCCAGGTAAGAGAATCCCTTCTTCAGACCGTCCTTCTGTGCATTGGCAGGAAGATCGTGGTCTCTCCAGAAGTAAGAATATACATCGCCTGGCATCATGATGGTTGCCTTACGACGGTGGTCAGGATCTACACGGCTTGCTGGATCATCCTTAGGAGATACACCGAAGGCTTCCATCAAATCAACCGATGGACCGCCCCAACCGCCCCAGCAGTCACCATTCTCGTCGAAACCTTCTGGAGCCAAGTCGCTCTGGAGGGTGTTCTGAGAAGTCCACTGAGTACCTACTGTCCAGCGCCATGCAATCAGAATTTCGTCGCAGAACTGGTTTGAGCCACGGAAGATATCTTCGTAGTGCTCCATCAGTCCTCTGCCTGAGTTCTCGATGACATCCTTGGCATATTCGGCTGCCTTCTTCAAATCTTCCTGATTCAAGGAGCCTGAAACACCAGCCTTGGTCAGATAAACCTTACTGAGCAGACCTTCTGCACAGTAGTAGTCGATGCGACCCGAAGTGCTCTTTTCTTTAGGAAGAAGCTCCATCGCCTTTTCCAGGGTCATGATGATATACTCATATACATCAGCCTTTTCTACCTTGCTCAACTGGTTGTAGTCACCCTTGCCAAGCGTCTCTGAGTTGCTGTGGATGATAGGCACATCACCGAAGGTACGTACCAGATAGAAGTATGCCATCGCCTTCCAGGCAAGACATTCGCCCATACACTGGTTCTTCACCTTCTCTGTGGTGTTGATTGCCTTCTGCAATGATTCGTAAACGGTGCTGCAGTGACCAATCTCTGCCCAGAGAGAGTAAGACATGTTTACCAGGTCCTCATCGGTACCATTGGTACTGAAGTTCATGTAAGGGCTTGAGCCCCAATACATATTACCCGACATAACCTCACCAATCTTGATGTAACCACGCTGGAAATCATACCAAGGTGAGTTGGAGAGATAGTTTACGCCCGAGATGCAGGCTGCATCACCGTTGTAAAAGTTCTCTGTGTTGTAATTGTCCTCTACTGGCTTGTCAAGGAAGTCACTGCAAGAGGTCATTCCCATACCGAGGAGCATTACAAATGCTGTATATTTAATATTCTTAAATTTCATAACTGTTCGTTTTGGATATTAGAATGATAAGTTCAAACCAAATGTAACGGTGGTTGGAGAAGGGTAGCGACCGAAGTCCAGACCATATACATTCGCACTCTGAGTAGAGAGACCTACCTCTGGGTCGTAACCGCTGTAACCGGTGATGGTAAAGAGGTTAGACGCTGTGAGAGTCAGTCGGAGATTGGTCAGACCAATCTTCTGGATAAGCTTCTGGTCGAATGTGTATCCCAGAGCCATGCTCTTCAAGCGGAGGTATGAACCATCCTCGATATAACGGTCGCTGAATGCGTCGTTATCGTTAGGGTCGTTGATGGATGCACGTGGGTACATCGAGTTTGGATTGTCAACGGTCAGATTAGAGATGTTGTCATACCAGTTACCTGTCTGGTTACCATCCTTGGCAACGAGGTGAACTCGCTTGTTGACATCCTTCAACTGGTTGCTCCATGGAGAGTTCATGTGAGTCATCTTCATGTTCAGATAGTTGGCTACCTTGGCGCCTACAGAACCGTTGATGAAGATATTCAGGTCGAAGTTCTTGTAGCGGAAGGTGTTGTTCCATCCGAAGGTCCACTTAGGGAGTGGAGAACCGATGTTGGTCTTATCATTCTCGTCGATGATACCATCGCCGTTGATATCCTTGTACTTCAAGTCACCTACGTAGGTGGTGTTGCTGCGGCTGAACTTAGATGGATCGTCAATCCATGCATAGTGCTTGGTGCCATCTGCATCTGTTGTTACAGAGATTGGGTTGTTCTTCTGCAGGGTCTGTACTGGAGAACTGATGATATCGTTGTAATCCTTATATACTCCCTCTACTACGTAACCGTAGAAGTTGTAGAGTGATTCGCCTGGTGCAGAACGGGAAACAACGTCGCTCCACTGTCCCTTACCGAGCAATGCGGTACTGCCGGAAAGACTCTTCAACTTGTTCTTGTTGATAGAGATGGTGACG
>ENA-OPCG01000207-OPCG01000207.1-human-gut-metagenome-genome-assembly--contig:-NODE-207-length-28060-cov-19.249455_pt1 | contig 28060 bp, 24 predicted proteins | sample MGYA00241248_ERZ501476 | MGnify/ENA primary metagenome ERZ501476 (study PRJEB25962, sample SAMEA2042629) | human gut metagenome | biome: human gut; feature: human-associated habitat; material: faeces... | reverse complement strand
AGGACTGGTCGAGCGGTATGCGCGACAGCCGTGACTATCTCTTCATGATGATGGACGAGCTGGTGAAACTGCCAATCAAGCGCTTCCTGCTTCCTGATACTTTGGGTATCCTGAACCCATTGCAGTGTGTGGAGTATATGCGTCAGATGGTTCGCCGTTATCCGAACTCTCACTTCGATTTCCATGCCCACAACGACTACGATTTGGCAGTGAGCAATTCGCTGGCAGCCGTATTGAGCGGTGCCAAGGGTCTTCACGTTACCGTGAATGGTTTGGGCGAGCGCTGTGGCAATGCGCCATTGGCGAGCGTACAGGTGATTCTGAAGGATATGTTTGGGGCAAAGACCAATATCAAGGAAGACCGCCTGAACGATATTTCCCGATTGGTTGAAGGATACAGCGGCATCGCCGTGGCTCCGAATACCCCTGTGGTGGGCGATAATGTCTTCACTCAGGTAGCTGGTGTGCATGCCGATGGCGACAACAAGGACAAGCTTTATTGCAACGACTTGGTACCAGAGCGTTTCGGCAGACATCGAGAATATGCTCTGGGCAAGAATTCCGGTAAGGCGAATATCGTACAGAACCTTAACGAGCTGGGCTTGGAGTTGACACCGGAGCAGACCAAGGCTGTGACCAAGCGTATCACCGAACTCGGCGACCGCAAGGAGTTGGTAACCCAGGACGACCTGCCATACATCGTGAGCGATGTGCTGAAGCATAGCACACCTGAGGATAAGGTAAAACTGGTCAGTTACATGGTGTCCACTTCCTATGGTTTGAAGCCTATCGCCAGCGTGAAGGTAGAAATAGAGGGTAAGGAGTATGAAGACCGTAGCTCTGGTGATGGTCAGTATGATGCCTTCGTCAAGGCGCTTCGCAACATCTATAAGGTGAAGCTCGGCAAGACCTTCCCTACGCTCGACAACTATCAGGTAACCATTCCACCTGGTGGCCGTACCGATGCCCTTGTCCAGACTGTCATTACCTGGCGTGAAGGCGACCGTATCTGGCGTACACGAGGCTTGGATGCCGACCAGACAGAGGCAGCTATCAAGGCAACGCTCAAGATGCTCAATATGTATGAGGCAGATAAGAGCGATGAACAGCCAGCATCGCCTCGAAATTTAGATATGGAATAAAAACAATTAAAAAATCAGATAAGATGAAATTAAACATTGCAGTTCTCGCCGGTGATGGTATCGGACCAGAGATTATGAAGCAGGGCGTAGCAGTTATGCAGGCCATTGCAGAGAAGTTCAACCACGAGTTTACTTACAACGAGGCTATCTGCGGCGCTCACGCTATCGATGAGGTAGGTGATCCATTCCCAGAGGAGACCTTCAAAACTTGTATGGATGCTGACGCAGTGCTCTTCGCAGCCGTTGGTGACCCACGTTTCGACAACAACCCTACAGCCAAGGTTCGTCCTGAGCAGGGCTTGCTCGCTATGCGTAAGAAGTTGGGCCTCTTCGCCAATGTCCGCCCAGTGGCTACATTCGATTGCCTGCTCCACAAGTCTCCATTGAAGGATGAGCTCTTGAAGGGAGCTGACTTCGTAGTCATCCGCGAGTTGACTGGAGGTATGTACTTCGGTGAGAAGTATCAGGATAACGATAAGGCATACGATACAGATATCTACACCCGTCCTGAGATTGAGCGCATCCTGAAGGTAGCTTTCGAGTTTGCCATGAAGCGCAACAAGCACCTCACAGTAGTAGATAAGGCAAACGTATTGGCATCTTCTCGTCTCTGGCGTCAGATTGCCAAGGAGATGGAGCCACAGTATCCTGAGGTAAATACCGACTATATGTTCATCGACAACGCTTCTATGCGCGTGTTGACAGAGCCTACTTTCTTCGATGTCATCGTTACAGAGAACACCTTCGGTGATATCCTGACCGATGAGACTTCTTGCATCACCGGCTCTATGGGCTTGCAGCCATCTAGCTCTCTCGGTGAGCACACCCCATTGTTCGAGCCTGTTCACGGTTCATGGCCACAGGCAGCTGGCAAGAACCTGGCTAACCCAGTGGCTCAGATTCTTTCTGCAGCCATGTTGCTCGAGCACTTCGGTTTGAACGAGGAGGGTGCCTTGATTCGCAAGGCAGTAGATGCTTCTCTCGATGCCAACGTACGCACTCCTGAGATTCAGGTTGAGGGTGGTGCTCACTATGGCACAACAGAGGTTGGCGAGTGGATCGTTAACTGGATCAAGAATGCTTAATCTAGATTGATTTTTAGAAGTATTCTTACAAGATAGAATTTTGATTTGAATAGCCTTAAGGGAAAGAATATTTTTCCTTAAGGCTATATATATTTATCCTTAAGGGAAATTATTTTTTTCCTTAAGGATAAATTTCGTATCGCTAAAACCCGGAAAAACAAGGAGTTTTGCTTCTGTTTATTTTATTTTGAAAATTCTAAACATCTTTTATCTTTCCTTTTTTGGCTGATTGCATAACTATTTGTATTTTTGCAGCATGAAAAAGAAAAGTATCATATTATATATAGGTTGTTTGCTGGCTACACCTCTGTTTGCCCAGCAAAACAATTTGACGGCTGATTCTAAGGCTGATGATGTAGCGTTGCGCGATTCTAAGGCTCAGAACAAGGCGCTGCGAGATTCCCTGGCGGCAGCTACGAGTGTGCTTGCCTATCATCCTGACAGCATTGATCTGCGCCTGAAGAAGGCTGCGTGGAATATCCAGCTGGAACAGTGGAGTTATGCCAAGGATGACCTGGATAAGGTGTTGTTCCTCAACAATACCAATATCGCAGGTCTCTTCTACCGTGCATTCGTTAACGAAAAGCTTCTGCGCTATAACTTTGCCCGTCTCGATTATCAGAACCTTCTGGTTCTGGTGCCTGGTAACTTCCAGGCACAGCTCGGTCTGGCGTTGCTGAATGAGAAGGACAAGCACTATACCGAGGCGTATGATGGCATCAACAATCTGATAGAGCAATATCCGGATAGTGCAACGGCTTATGCGGCACGTGGCGGTATGGAGAAGGAGCGTGGTCAGCTGGAACTTGCCGAGTATGATTACGCCAAGGCAATCTCCCTCGATGAGAATAATGCAGATTACCGCATCAACCGCATTGATCTCCTCATCATGCTCAACAGAAAATTGGATGCCTATCGCGAACTGGAAGCCTTGCAGAAGAAGGGCGTTGCTCCTGGTCGTCTGCAAGACTTCTACCGCAGATTGCGTCGCAAGAAATAATCATTGATGAGCTGTGCTACCCGGATGACTTCCTCGTCTCTCATCGTAGAGTTGCAGGGAAGGCTCAGTTCCTGGCAGGCGATGTTCTGGGTAATCGGCAGCTGATAATGTCGAAGCTCAGGATATCCCAGTTGCTCATTGGGTGGAATAGGGTAGTGTATCGCAGTTTCTACAGATTCATCCTTCAGAAACTCCCTCAGCCTCATCCTTTCTTCGGTCATGAAAGGGAAGATATGGAGTACATTGCTGAATGGATCTTCCAGTAATCTCTTCGGGATGCAGCGTTCCACGATGGCAGGGTGCAGATAATCCATATAGAGCATCGCCTTCCTGCATCTGGCGATATGCTCATCGTGGGGATGTCTCAGCTTTACATTGAGTACAGCAGCCTGAATCTCATCCATTCTGGAATTGATACCCTGATATTCAAAATCAAATCTGCTGGTTCTTCCATAATCGTGGAGGGCTCGGATAGCCTCAGCCAGCTCTTCGTCGTCGGTTGTTACGGCTCCTGCGTCGCCCAATGCTCCCAGGTTCTTGCTTGGGTAGAAACTGTGGGCGCCGGCATCTCCTAGAGCACCCGTGTGGCAGATGCTTTTCTGGATGGCGTAATTACTGATGATATCTATCTGGTCCTGATAGGTGATATTCTCGTCTATCTGATTTTGATAGGTGATATTCTCGTCTTCTTGATTCAGCTTTCTTCTGATAGCCTCTCGTGCAGAGCTGTTGACGTATCCGCATCCGAAAGCCTGTGCGTTGTCTTCGAATATCAGCAGATCGTTCTCCTTGCAGATTTCCTGGATTCTTTCCGTCCAGGATAACTTGCCGTAGAGATGTACCAGCATGATGCCCCTGGTTTTATAGGAGATGTTGCTCTCGATGAGGTTCTCGTCGATTTGCAGTGTCTCTGGGTTGGGTTCTACAAGGATAGGAACCAGTCCCACACTCGTGATGGAAAGAATGGTGGCGATATAGGTGTTGGCTGGCACCAGAATCTCATCACCCTGGTGGATCTTGCCAATAGCCATTTCTCCCATCAGAATCAGTTTGAGAGCATCCAGTCCGTTACCGCAGGAAATGCAGTACTCGGTGCCGATGAAAGTGGCATAATTCTTCTCAAACTGCTTCACGCATCTTCCCTGTAAGTACCATCCGCTACTTACTACCTGATTGATTTCCTTCTTGATCTCTTCTTCGTATGGGGCATTGATAGCCTTCAGGTCAAGATACTTGATGGCTTTCTTTTCGTTTTCTGTTTCCATTTCCTTTATTTTTGATGAATAGTAAGAAGCAGGGAATGCTTGGTGCTGTCAATTATGCTGCTTTTACAAGCTTCCCGCAGAATCAGAGCCTGATTAGGACGGGTGAGCTTGAGGGTTCCTTCTTCCATAATCTGTATGGTGATTTCACCTGCCAGTGCAATCAGCATCATAGAACAATGTTCAAGTTCCATAGGGGCATCGGAATGAATGATGCCGATATGCTTCCATTCCACCTTTTTTATTTCGAAGGGGATATGGCTGCTTTCCTCGGCAACGGTAAGACAGCCGCGAGGATCATATATCTTGGGAAGTTCTATGATTTCTATTTTCTTCATATATATTAGAACGCAGGATAGCGGGCGATATTGTATGAATTGAAAGGAAAAAAGTAAGTTGTTGGAAAAATAGGGGGAATATAAAAAAAGTAAAGAGCAGCTATCTTCTCAGACAACTGCTCTACATTCAATAGGTATTAGTTTTCTTTAAGGTAAAAAGATTGTATTCAGGATAACGGTTGCAAAGGTAGCAAAAATATTTGGTTTAAAAAAATAAATTCTAAACTATTTTTAAAAAAAATGCTTTTTTCTTCAATTTGCGCTGTTTTTCTTTTGTTTTTCCCATGTAATACCACATTTATTTAATTTATAAACAGTAAACTCTAAATGTTCAAAAGGGGCAGTCTAAAAAAAGAGAGTGCTGTGAATGGATTCGGTAGGGAAGATATGCAAAACAAAAAAAGAAACTATGGAAAACAAAAAAGGAAGATATAGAAAACAAAAAAGGAAACCCTTTTTTGAAAGGATTTCCTTTTTGTGAGGTGTCTAGCGGAGTCGAACCGCTCTACACGGTTTTGCAGACCGTTACCTAACCGCTCGGTTAAGACACCTTGTAGAGTTTTTTGTTTGCAAACACCTGATAGATGCTTGATAAAACTTTCGAGGTGTCTAGCGGAGTCGAACCGCTCTACACGGTTTTGCAGACCGTTACCTAACCGCTCGGTTAAGACACCTTGTAGAGTTTTCTGTTACCATTTCTGATAAGCGAGTGCAAAGGTACTACTTTTTTTTGAATCCACCAAATCTTTCCGCATCTTTTTTTCGAAAAATATTCGATTTTTTCAAAAATATTCATTTTCGGAGTCCATTTCTAGTGATTATCTGTAGAATCCAGCTTTCCCTTCTTCTTGCACTGTTCATAAAAAGCGCAACCACTGCACCGGTAGTTGCCATCCTTACATTTGTTTGCCTGTTGCAACGATTTATAAATACGAAAGGCGGCATACAGAATGCATGCCGCCAGTATCGTTGCAATGATGGTGTATTGTATCATCATTTTCTTTTAGAGTTTAAAAATCCCTCTTTAACCTACGGCATTGTAGCCATTGGTAGAGTTCTTACGCATAATGTCGCGGATGTTCATCTCCTTGAAACCCTCGGCACGCTTCTGCTCCTCCAACTCTTCCTCTTCCTCGATATCCTTCTCGGAACGGGTAAAGGTGAAGGTCTTGTACTTAAATTCTGCGATAGCCCAACCTACGAGTGCTACCACGATTAATGCGAATAATCCTACTACTGCGTTCATTTCTTTCTCCTTATTATATAATAATGTATATTTTAATAATCGTCATCAGCTACGTCCTCTGCATCATCGAGTCCCAGGTTCTCTGGATCCTCGAAGGTAGTACGGTAGCTTTCCTCGGTGAGCTTGTCGTCATCGAATGCATCATCGTCCTCATCGGGATCATTGTAGTGATCCTCAATCTCTGGTGCATCCTCATCTTCATCTTCATCGTTGTCACGGTCCAGCAAGTCCTCATCGCGATCCATGTCGTCATCCATAAACTTCATGCGGATCTTCTCCTGCTTTGGCTTCTCCTTGGCGAAGATAGCCTCTACCCAGGTGCCCTTTGGTACTACGAGTACTTCGTAGTCATCAGCGAGCTTCTTCTCATAGAGACCACCTGGTTTCTTGAGGCGATCCTTTGGGAGGGTAGTGGTACTGATGTCGAAACCGCTCTCGATGATGTCCTTGATGCTCTGAGACAGACTATCCCAGCCACCGCCAAAGTTACGCTCCAGCACTTCGATGAGCTTGGTAGCTGTTATATGGCCGATGTTCTCATAGGTGAGGTCAGTCACACGCATGATAGGACGCTTCTTGATGGCATACTTCTCGTTCTTGTCGTCGATACGGAAGGTACCGATCTTGAAACCACGGTCTATCAACTTGTCGAGCACTTCAGTACGGTCAATCTTGACTGGCTCAATCTCGAAAGCACTACGAATGATGTCGAGGTATCTACGCTGATTGTCCTTCAGATCGTTGTCTTTCTCGGCAGCTTCCCAGAGACGGAAAACATCATTCTCCTGGAGATCCCAGACACTGCTCTTGGTCAATGTCTTGAGGGTGATATTTTTTTCATTTCTCATTGTTGTACGTATTTTGATTGCAAAAGTAAGTACTTCTTTTTATATATCCAAATTTTCTAGCTTATTTTTTTGCTTTTATGCATTTTTTTTTCTTTTATCCTCAAAACTTATGCGTGTTTCGTTTTTTTTCATTACCTTTGTGGCGAAAAAATAATTGATATGAGTGAACCATTAGCTGAAAGAATGAGACCTCGCTCGCTCGCCGATTATGTCGGACAGAAGCATCTGGTAGGCGAGGGTGCCGTGCTGCGCAAGATGATAGACGCAGGGCGCATATCCTCTTTTATTCTCTGGGGACCTCCGGGAGTGGGCAAGACTACTTTGGCTCAAATCGTAGCCCAGACCCTGAAGGTCCCTTTCTACACCCTTTCTGCCGTTACCAGTGGCGTAAAGGATGTGCGCGAGGTGATAGAGAGAGCGAAGAGTGGCAGATTCTTCAATTCTGCTTCTCCTATCTTATTTATTGATGAGATTCATCGCTTCTCCAAGAGTCAGCAGGACTCTCTGCTGGGGGCAGTGGAGAAGGGCATTGTCACCCTGATTGGTGCTACCACGGAAAATCCCTCTTTCGAGGTCATCCGTCCGCTCCTTTCCCGTTGCCAGCTCTATGTGCTCAAATCGTTGGAGAAGGAAGACCTGGAGGGACTCCTGCAGCGAGCCATCACCGAGGATGTGGAACTCAAGCAGAAGAAGATTGAGTTGAAGGAAACCGCAGCCATGCTCCGCTTCAGTGGCGGTGATGCCCGGAAACTGCTCAATATCCTGGAACTGGTGGTGGAATCTGCAGGCAGCAATGAAGTGGTTATCACCGATAAGATGGTAGAGGAACAGTTGCAGCAGAATCCGCTGGCTTATGATAAGCAGGGCGAGATGCATTATGACATCATCTCTGCCTTTATCAAGAGTATTCGAGGCAGTGACCCTGATGCGGCGCTCTATTGGATGGCGCGTATGATAGAGGGCGGCGAAGATCCGCAGTTCATCGCCCGGAGAGTGGTGATCAGTGCAAGCGAGGATGTGGGGCTGGCGAATCCGAATGCGCTCCTGCTGGCGAATGCTGCCTTTGATACGGTGATGAAGATAGGTTGGCCTGAGGCAAGGATTGCACTTGCCGAAGCGGTGGTGTATCTCGCTACCAGTCCGAAGAGCAACAGTGCCTACCTGGGCATCAATGATGCCATTGCCACAGTGAAGCAGACCGGTAATCTGCCTGTGCCGCTGCATATCCGCAATGCGCCTACCAAACTGATGAAAGACCTGGGCTATCATGATGGCTATAAATATCCTCACGATTATCCGGGACATTTCACCGAACAGCAATATCTACCTGATGAGCTGAAAGACGCCAGATTCTGGCATCCGCAGCATTCTCCTTCAGAAGAACGACTCTATAACTGGATGGTTACCTGCTGGGGAGAAAGATTCAAGAACCGTTAGGCGTTCCGACGGATTTGCAATCTTACCTGCTGGGGTTAGCCGTTCCGACGGATTTGCAATCCGTCGTTAAAAAATGTTCGACCTTTTAAAACCGGGGGATTTGAAATCCCCCACATCAAATAATTTATTACGAGAAAATGACTATTCATCAAGACCCGGAACTGGTGATGACTCTTCAGAGCGTCATCGAGTTCATTGGAACCTTTGCATTTGCCCTTTCGGGCATCAGACTTGCCGCCAGCAAGCATTATGATTGGCTGGGCGGATTTGTGTGTGGTGTGGCTGTAGCTATCGGAGGCGGAACTATCCGCGACGTGATGCTGGGCTTGAATCCTTTCTGGATGTCGAGTCCTATCTATCTTCTGTTTACGTTCTTGGCCCAACTGGTGGTGATTGTGTGCCATCATTATCTGAAGCGTCTGGACAATACCTGGTTTCTTTTCGATACCCTCGGTTTGGCGCTTTTCAATATCGCCGGAATCCAGAAGACCCTCGATTGTGGTTTCCCATTCTGGGTAGCTATCATTATGGGATGTATCACGGGCTCCTTCGGAGGAGTCATCCGTGATGTGCTTCTCAACGAGGAACCGGTTATCTTCCGTAAGGAGATCTATGCGATGGCTTGTGTGTTGGGCGGACTGGTTTACTGGGCATTCAGCTATCTGGGCTTGAGCCTCTATATTACAGTGATTGCTTCCTTCCTCACCGTCTGCATCATCCGTCTGCTCGCCGTGAAATACCACATCTCCCTGCCTACGCTGCGTGATGAGGAGGATAAGAAAGAATAATTTAGAATTAAACAATAACATTAAACGATAAACACTAATTAATGAGAAGAGAGAAAATCTTTGGAATGCTGATTTTGGCGATGATGCTGATGTTTCAGACTTCATCCCTGATGGCACAGAACAAACGTGAATTCCGTGGCGCCTGGATCCAGTGTGTCAACGGACAGTATTTGGGTAAATCTACCCAGCAGATCCAGTCGATGCTTACCCAACAGCTCGATGAATTGCAGAAGGATGGCGTGAATGCCATTATCTTCCAGGTGCGTGCCGAATGCGATGCCCTTTATCAGAGCGATCTCGAACCTTGGAGCAAGTTCCTCACCGGTGTCCAGGGCAAGGCTCCATCGCCTTATTGGGATCCGCTGGAGTGGATGGTTGAGCAGTGTCATCAGCGTGGAATGGAGATTCATGCCTGGATCAATCCTTACCGTGCCAAGCATGGTTCTACCTCGTTCTCCCAGGTATCATCCCAGAGCGTGGTGAAGAAGCATCCGGACCTCTGTTTCAACTATGATAATCTCGTGCTTCTCAATCCGGCACTTCAGGAGGCTGCAGATTATACCTGTCAGGTGGCTGCTGATATCGTGAGCCGTTATGATATCGATGGTTTTCATATCGACGACTACTTCTATCCTTATCCGGTAGCTGGCAAGCAGATTCCTGATCAGCAGATGTATGCAGCCAATCCTCGCGGTTTCCGTAACATCGGCGATTGGAGAAGAGATAATGTGAGCCGGTTCGTCAAGCAGTTGGGTGAAACCATCCATCGTGTCAAGCCTTGGGTGAAGTTCGGTGTTTCTCCTTTCGGTATCTATCGCAACCGGAAAAACTCTCCGATTGGATCACAGACTTTCGGCCTTCAGAACTACGATGATCTCTATGCAGATGTTCTCCTTTGGGTAAACAATGGCTTCATTGATTACTGTGTGCCTCAGATCTATTGGGAGATAGGTAACAAGGCGGCAGATTACAAGACCCTCATCCAGTGGTGGAACAAGTATGCTGGCAACCGTCCTCTTTATATAGGTGAGGATATCGAGCGTACGGCGAAGTTTGCTGATCCTACAAATCCGAAGAGTCATCAGCTGCCAGCCAAGCATCGCCTTCACCAGCAGATGAATAATGTACAGGGCACCGTGCTCTGGTATGCCAAGACTGCAGCAGACAACGTTGGCAACATCGGACATACTCTGCGCGATTATTACTGGAAATATCCTTCGCTTCCTCCATTGATGCCGTTTCTCGACGATAAGGCGCCAAAGGGTGTGAAGAGTCTGAAGATGGAGTGGACAGAGAAGGGACCGCTGCTTACCTGGAAGGCTCCAAAGGCAAAGAAGAAGAAATGGGGCGATGTCGCCAACCGTTTTGCCATCTACCGTTTTGAAAAGGGAGCGCCTGTGAATCTCAATGATGTCACCGCTCTCCAAGCTGTTGTTTACGATACCACCTATCCGATACCATACGTAAAGGATCAGAAATATACCTATGTCGTTACAGCGCTCGATCGCGTAGGTAACGAGAGTAAGGGTAAGAAGAAAACCGTTTCGCTTTAGGCGAAGCGGTTTTTCTTGTTTCTGTCATTCTGATTCAGAGCGTTTTTTCTTGTTAAAAGCCTGGAATTGTACCTTTATCCATAAAAAAACACTAAAAAGATTCAGTATCTCAATTTTTATTTGTACTTTTGCAGTGTCATTTCAGCGTTCTATTTGTTTTCTAATGCAACACTAAGATGAATGGAGTGCTGATTTGAGAGAAATGCTGAGAAACCTGGATGTTGCTCAGAACCTATTAATCAATATTACTAATTGTAAGTGTTGCAAACTTTAGGGATGAAAATTAAGAGTTTTTTGATGGCTGCTTTGGCGGCATTTTCTTTGTCCGCTAGCGCTCAGTCTTTGTCTCCAGGCACCAAGTGGCATTGGGACAAGGGTACAATCGTAGTGGAGACACCAGAACGTCCTGCAGGACAGCAGAATGTTTTGGGATTGACGGCTCCTAAGTTGAAGACAGTACGTGTTGGCTTTGTCGGTCTGGGTATGCGTGGTCCTTGGGCAGTAATGCGTTTCTGCCACATTCCAGGTGTAGAGATCGTTGCCTTGTGCGATTACGAGGAGGCTCGTGCAGAGAAATCACAGGAGTACTTGCGCAAGCAGGGCTTGAAGCCTGCTGACATCTATAGCGGCGAGAAGGGCTATGAGGCTTTGTGCAAGCGTTCTGACATCGACCTGGTTTATATCGCAGCCGACTGGAACCACCATTTCCCAGTTGCCAAGTTTGCAATGGAGAATGGTAAGCATACAGCCATCGAGGTTCCTAGTGCTATGAATCTGGATCAGTGCTGGAGCCTGATCAACTTGAGCGAGCAGACTCGCAAGCATTGCTTCATCTTGGAGAACTGCTGCTACGACTACTATGAGATGAATGCGCTGGCTATGGCTCAGGATGGCGTTTTCGGTGACATCATCCGTGCTGAGGGTGCTTATATCCACTGTCTCGAGGACTTCTGGGATGCTTACTGGAAGGATCCAGCTGACAATGACAAGGACAACCTCCACTGGCGTATGAAGTATAACATGGAGAACCGTGGTGATGTTTATCCTACTCACGGCTTGGGCCCTGTTGCTCAGTGCCTGAATATTCACCGTGGCGACCGTTTCACAACGCTCGTTGCCATGGATACAGAGTCTTTCGTGGGTAAGGACTGGGTGAAGAACAAGAGCGGCAAGGAGTGCAAGGAGTTCCGCAATGGTGACCATACTACTACCTTGATGCGTACAGCTAAGGGTAAGGTAGTGGAGATCCAGCACAACGTGATGACTCCTCAGCCATACAACCGCTTGTTCAAGCTCACAGGTACCAAGGGTTACGCTACCAAGTATCCTACCGAGGAGTTTGCTCTCTCTGGCGAGGCGCTCAAGGGTACAGGTGCTCCTCAGATGGATAACCTCAATGCTCATGGTTTCATGAACAAGGAGCAGAAGGAAGCTTTGACCAAGAAGTATTATCACCCAATCTTGAAGAAGTATGGTGAACTGGGCCGTCAGATGGGTCATGGTGGTATGGACTTCATCATGGACTCTCGTCTGGTTTACTGTTTGCAGAATGGCTTGCCATTGGATATGGACGTTTATGATTTGGCAGAGTGGTGCTCTTTGGCAGAGTTGGGTGCGCTTTCTATGGACAACAACAGCGCTGCCGTTACCTTCCCAGACTTCACTCGTGGTTTCTGGAACAAGCAGGATGGTTACAAGCATCAGTATGCTTCTCCTGAGGCTGAGGCTGCTACAGAGGCTGCCGCTGCTGCTTATACCAAGTCACAGAAGGAGGCTACTGCTAAGTTCAAGTTGTGGAATCTTTATGATGCTGTAGCTGCTGCCAAGAAGGCTAACAATGCCAAGGCTTTGAAGTCGGCTACTGCTAAGTACAACAAGGCTGTAGCTGCTGCCAAGAAGGCAATGAATGCTAAGAAGTAAAATCAACTCCCCATAAAAAAACAATCCCGACTCTGAGATTCTAACGATGAATCTCGGAGCCGGGATTAATTTTTTGTTAAACTCTCGGAAAAACTTGGTTGTTTCGTGTATTTGATGTATATTTGCAAATCATAAGATAAGTATTTCTTGCAAATAGAATATATAACTTAAGAGAAGATAGAAAATGAAACGGATTAAGGTTTTAGTTTTTAGCATGTTGGCTGCCATGATGCTTGCATCTTGCGGTACAACGCAGAAGGTGCCTCTTACGGGGCGCACCCATCGCATCTCTGTCTCAGATGCACAGGTGTTGAGTTTGTCTAATCAGGAATATACCAAGTACATGGCTTCGGCTAAGAAATCTACCAATGCAGCAAAGACTGCGCAGGTGGTAAGAGTAGGAAAGCGACTGGCTGCTGCCGTGGAAACTTATCTCAAGGAGAACGGATACGCCAATGATCTGCAGAACTATTCCTGGGAATTCAACCTCGTTCAGGACAACAGTGTGAATGCCTTCTGCATGCCTGGCGGAAAGATTGTGGTATATGAGGGCTTGCTCCCGGTGGCTTCCAGCGATAATTCGCTCGCCATCGTACTGGGACATGAAATTGCACACGCCGTGGCTAAGCATAGTGCCGAGCAGTTTTCCAAGGCTCAGAACCAGCAGGTAGGTACCAGCATTCTGAGCGGTGTGTTGAATCAGGCAGTAGGTAATGGAGTCGGAGATCTGGCGGGTGCCGTAGCCGGACAGTACTTCTCCTTCCGTAATCTGAAGTATTCGCGTGAAAACGAAACAGAAGCCGACTATATGGGCCTGATCTTTGCTGCGATGGCAGGCTACGATCCTCAGCAGGCTATACCTTTCTGGGAACGTATGGCTGAGGCTTCGGGCAATCAGGGCAAGAGTGATATTTTCAGCGATCACCCTTCCGATGCCAAGCGTATTGCTGCCTTGAAGGCGGCGATGCCTACTGCGCTGAAGTATTACAAGCCTCAGGGACAGACTTCCGTATCTACTACTAAGAAAACGGGCGTCAAGACCATCAAGGCTAGCTCGCTGATGAAGAAATCAACTAAAAAATAACGATATGATGGAATATATCTCTCAAAACCTCTGGCTATTTTGGACAGTCATTATGTTCATCTGCCTCATCCTGGAGTTGTCTTCCGGCGACTTCTACGTGACTTGTTTTGCCATCGGTGCGCTCATCAGCATACCAGTGGCTGTGATGGATGCTCCGTTCTGGTTGCAGGTAGTGGTCTGGGCGGTATGTTCCGTACTCAGTATCCTGTTGATCCGTCCGCATCTGGTAAAGGCTATCCATAAGGGAGCCGATCATCGGAAGAGTAATTCCGATGCCCTTGCCGGACAGATAGGCGAGGTGAGTGAAACCATCGTTGCCGGTGGGTATGGAAGAGTGAAGCTCGATGGTGATGACTGGAAGGCTGAAGCTCCGGGCGCTGCAGGTGATATCGCCAAGGGCACTCGTGTAAGAGTGATGGGGCACCAGTCTATCATTCTCCAGGTAGAGAAGTACTAACTTTTAATTATAAACATCATGGAAATAGGACTTTATGTATTGATTGCTCTAGTGCTGCTTGCACTGGTAGTGGTAAAGAAAACCATCGTGATCATTCCTCAGAGTGAGACCAGAATCATCGAGCGGTTGGGTCGCTATTATGCTACCCTGAAGCCAGGTATCAACATTATCATTCCTTTCATCGACCAGGCCAAGACCATCGTGGCGATGCGTAGAGGAAGCTATACTTATACCAGCAGCATCGACCTTCGTGAACAGGTCTATGATTTCGACCGTCAGAATGTGATTACCAAGGATAATATTCAGATGCAGATCAATGCACTGCTTTATTTCCAGATTGTAGATCCTTTCAAGAGTGTTTATGAAATCAACAATCTGCCTAATGCGATAGAGAAGTTGACTCAGACTACCCTGCGTAACATCATCGGTGAGATGGAACTCGACCAGACACTTACCTCCCGTGACACCATCAATACCAAGCTCCGTGCGGTGCTCGACGATGCCACCAACAAGTGGGGAATCAAGGTAAACCGTGTAGAGTTGCAGGATATCACTCCTCCTGAGAGTGTGCTCCAGGCGATGGAGAAGCAGATGCAGGCAGAGCGTAACAAGCGAGCTACCATCCTTACTTCAGAAGGTGAGAAGGAGAAGCAGCGTCTGCTCTCCGAAGGTGAGAAGGCGGCGATTGTCAACAAGGCTGAGGCTGCCAAGCAGCAGGCTATCCTGAGAGCCGAAGGTGAGGCTACCGCCCGCATCCGCAAGGCTGAGGCTGAAGCCATCGCCATCCAGAAGATTACCGAAGCCGTAGGACAGAGTACCAATCCTGCCAACTATCTGCTGGCACAGAAATACATTACCATGATGCAGGAAGTGGCTCAGGGTAAGGATAATAAGGTGGTTTATCTGCCATACGAGGCTACCAACCTCCTGGGATCCATCGGTGGCATCAAGGATTTGTTTAACAGTAAGTAAACTAAAAAATATGAGTAAGAAAATTTGTATTGTTGCTGGAGCGAGACCTAACTTCATTAAGGTGGCTCCTGTGATGAGAGCGATAGAGAATGCCCAGAAAGCGGGCGGGGAGATGGAGTGCAAGCTGGTCTATACCGGTCGCGAAGACGATGAGACCCTTGAAGATTCTCTTTTCTCTGACTTGGGTATCCGCAAGCCGGATGTTTATCTGGGCGTGGAATGTGAGAATATGAATGAGCTGACCGGTATGGTGATGGCACAGTTTGAGCGCTATCTCCAGCAGAATCCTACGGATGTGGTGATTGTGGTGGATGATCTGGCTTCTACCATGGCTGTGGCTATCGTCACCAAGAAGCAGGGCGTTCAGTTGGCTCACATCGCAGCAGGTACCCGTAGCTTCGATATCACGATGCCGAAGGAAATCAACCGTCTGGTGATTGATGGACTCTCTGATATCCTCTTCACCGCAGGTATCTCCAACAACAGTATCGCCAACAAGGAGGGTGCCGAACTCTCTAAGGTCTATATGGTGGGCAATGTACTCATCGATAACATCCGATTCCTGCAGCAGCGTATGAAGCGCCCTCAGGTGATGGACGAACAGCATCTGGAGGATGGCAAGTATATGGTGCTTACCTTGAACCGCAAGGCTATCGTCAACAATATCGATGAGATGAAGACCTTGATCTCAACGATTGACAGTGTGGCTCGCCAGGCAGGCATCAAGGTTCTGGCTCCTTTGCGTGGCAAGGCATTGGGATTCGTGCTTGCCTTCAAGGCTTACCAGGATGTGGCTGACCATCAGTCAGGTATCATGGTTGTACAGCCTCAGGGTTATCTCGATTTCTCTTATCTCTCAGCCCACGCCATGGGTGTAATCACCGATTCGGGTAATGTGGCAGAAGAGGCTACCTTCAATGGAGTGCCATGCATCACCCTGAATAGCTATACCGAGCATCAGGAAACCGTAACCGTAGGAACCAACGAACTCGTTGCTGAAGATCCGGAGAAGCTTCAGCAGGCGATGGAGAAGATTGTGAAGGGTGAATGGAAGAAGGGTGGTATTCCTGATAGATGGGATGGACGGTCTGCAGAACGCATCGTTCAGATTATCTGTGGATAATCACTACTCAATACAATAAATAATAAAGCCAGCGACCGAAAAATCGCTGGCTTTATTGTTTATCACTTAAGCGGTTCCGAAACCGGATAATCATACTGTTTGTAATAGGTAGGAGTCTTTGGGGTGTTATACCAATTACCCTCAACGCTTACTCCGATGGAGAAGTTCTTGTTGGTGTATCTTACTCCGGCACCTAATACATTGGCACCGGCAGCACCCATGCCATATCCTCCAGGCATCACGCCCATTCCCCAGATGCCGGGATACATACCATATCTGCCATATCCGTAAGGACCATATCCGGCATAACGGTTGTAGATGGAATTGTAGTTGTTGGCTACACTTACCTGTCCATATACGTATGCCTCCCAGTGCTCATTAAACTGATAGCCCAGAATGCCATACACACCACCATCCCGGAAATTATCGCCTCCGTAATTGATGTTGTTGAGATAGGTACCCAAAGCCATCCACAGCTTGTTGTCCTTGGTGAGCGGCGTGAGATACGTGGCATTGATGGTCTGGGTAAATCCGCCCCAGTGTGGCGCATGCTTGCCGAAAGTGGCGAAGACGGAAAGATCTACCGAGAGGTTCAGTCCCTTATGGAGTCCCCAGCCATATCGGTTCCAGCCATATTTGCCCCAGTCATTTCCCCAATAGTCATAGCTGTTTCCCAATCCTCCCGTATTGACCAGATTAGAAATTGGATTATTGTAATAATCACTATCCTGAGGATTCTTCAGATAACTGCCCATCTTGTATAGTTCGTCACTGTTGGAATCGATATGCTGGATAGGGGTATAGGTGTTTTTTACGGGTTTGCCTCCATATACCACGGTTTTCCCGTCCTGATATACCGTATCGCCTGGCAACAGCCAGTCTTCCCTCGGACTATCCTGACTGTGCAGAGGTCCGAAGCTCACGTGCTGTGCCTGGGCTTTCATTCCTATCAGTGCGAAGCCCAGGAGAAGAAGATATAATCTTTTTGTTGTCATCATATCAAGTCGTTTATGTAGCCTCATTTTCGAAGCTTTTTATGTTATTCACCAATTTTTGAGCATCATTTTGCCCGTTTCTGTCATTTTGCACGCAAAGATATAAAGAAAGTTTGAGAAAAGCATAACTTTTTAGAATAAAATCATTATCTTTGCAATCAATAACATAAAAAACAGATTTAAGTATTAAGAAAATGAAAAAGATAATAACGATATCTGCCCTCTTGCTGGCTGCTTTTGCTCCTCAGGCAATGGCACAGGAACAAGCTCAGCCAACTCAGCAGACTGCCCGTCCGGCTTTCGATAACGAGCTGCTCCCTTGGGAGACACCTCGTGATACCACCTGCCACGAGGTACTGCTGGAAACCACGATGGGCAATATCCGTGTGGCTCTTTATAACGATACACCGCATCACCGCGACAACTTCCTCAAGCTCGTGAACAGCGGATATTACAACGGCTGTATCTTTCAGCGTGTCATCAAGAACTTCATGATCCAGGGTGGTGATTACTCCTGTCGCAAGGTAACTCCTGGAAAGGTGGAGAAGTTTGATGTCAACTATACGGTACCAGCCGAAATCATCTATCCTAAATATTACCACAAGCGCGGTCAGCTCTGTGCAGCCCGTGAGGGGGATGATGAGAATCCTACCAAGGCATCAGCCTCTACCGATTTCTATATCACCTGGGGCAGAAACTTCTCACCCCGACAGATGGAATACTATGTAGAGAAGGAGAAGAGAGAGGGTGCGAAATCCTACGCATTGCCATCCGAGCAGTTGCAGCAGGGTTACATCAAGCATGGTGGAGTGCCTCATCTGGACAATGGATATACCGTGTTCGGCGAGGTGCTGGAAGGTATGGATGTGGTAGATAAGATCCAGAATGTGGCTACCAACAAGGACAACAATGACCGCCCGCTGGAAGACATCGTCATCACCAGAGCCACTCAGGTGAAATAGACCTGCAAGGGGAAAATACCTGAAATGAAAACAATAACATTATAATACGGGAAAAATGAAATCTTTAAAGGAGTTATACCGAATTGGCAAGGGACCATCGAGCAGTCATACGATGGGACCTCAGCGTGCAGCTAAGCTCTTTCTGGAGCGTTGTGCTAATGCTTCGTCCTACGAAGTTACATTGTATGGTGCCCTGGCAGCTACCGGCAAGGGGCACATGACCGATGTGGCTATCGAGGAAGTGCTCAAGAAGCATATTGTTCATATCATCTGGGAGCCTCAGGTCTTCCTGCCTTTCCATCCTAACGGAATGAAGTTTGTGGGCAAGGACCTGAATGGCGACGTGATTGATGAGTGGATTGTTTATAGTATCGGTGGCGGTGCCATCTCGGATGGTTCTGATGGACAGTCGGAGTTGGGCGCTGAAGATGTCTATGACCTGAAGACGATGGCGGAAATCCAGAAATGGTGCTACGACAACGGCCGCTCTTTCTGGGAATACGTGGAGAAATGCGAGGATCCGGATATCTGGGATTATCTCCGTAAGGTCTGGGATACCATGAAGCAGTCTATTCACAATGGTCTCAGTCATGAGGGTGTCTTGCCTGGACCGCTGAAACTCCAGCGCAAGGCGGCTATCTATCATATCAAGGCGAAGGGCTATCGTGCTTCCTTGCAGAGCCGCGGACTGGTTTATTCCTATGCACTGGCGGTGAGTGAGGAGAATGCATCGGGCGGTACCATCGTTACGGCGCCTACCTGTGGTGCCTGCGGTGTACTTCCTGCCGTGCTCTATCACATGCATACCGCTCATGATATGAGCGAGGAACGCATCCTCCGTGCTTTGGCTACAGCCGGACTTGTGGGTAACATCGTGAAGCACAATGCTTCTATCAGTGGAGCTGATGTGGGGTGCCAGGGTGAGGTAGGTGTAGCCTGTGCGATGGCTTCAGCAGCGGCATGTCAGCTCTTCGGCGGTAGTCCTGCCCAGGTAGAGTATGCAGCCGAAATGGGATTGGAGCATCACCTGGGTATGACCTGCGACCCGGTTTGCGGATTGGTACAGATTCCTTGCATCGAGCGCAATGCCTTTGCGGCTGCCCGTGCTCTGGATGCTGATCTCTACGCTTCCTTCTCGGATGGTCATCACAGCGTATCATTCGATAGAGTAGTAGAGGTGATGCGACAGACCGGTCACGATCTCCCTTCGCTCTATAAGGAAACCAGCGAGGGCGGTTTGGCAAAAGGCTTTAAAGGAGAATAGTCGCCCTGAAGTAGAATACTCGGACTTCCCGGCACGCCCTGAAAGGGCAGAAGCTCCTAGCCCAGGGTAACACCCTGGGTAAAAATAGCAGTTAGCAATGCGCCCTGTAAGGGCAAAAGCTTTTGATTAATTAGATGATTTATAACAGATTAAAACGATTTAGTTTAAGTACTTTAGTAATAGCAGCCTGTCTTCTTCTGGCTTCCTGCGGCTCGGAATCTTCCGAAACCCGAAAGCAGTTGAAGACGAAGGCTGATTTGCAGGGCGCTGTTATTGGCGTACAGTTAGGTACCACCAGCGACGGCCTTGCCACAGAGTTGGAAAAGAAAGGAGATGGCACCAAGGTAGAACGATACAACAAGGGAGCCGATGCCATTCAGGCGCTCCTCCAGGGTAAGATCGACTGTATGGTGACCGATGAGGCACCAGCCAAGGCATTCCAGCGGGTGAATCCTTCTCTCCGCATTCTGCCGGAAACCTTCGATGCCTCCTCTTTCGCCATCTGTGTGGCAAAGGATCATGCCGAGTTGCAGCAGTCCATTAATCATGCCATCCGTATCTTGAAGGCGAATGGCGTCATCGATTCCATTGTCAACCGCCATCTGGAACGGGGCATTGCCGTGGCTTATACGCCTAAGACTTCGGATGTGAAGAAGGTTGCACCGGAAGCGCTGCAGAAGCTCGGACTGAAGAAGAGTCTCCGCTTTGCCACCAACGCCACCTTCGAACCATTCGAGTACTATCAGGATGGTAAGATTGTGGGTATTGATGTAGATGTGGCGAATGCCATTGGCGATGTACTGGGTGTGGATGTCGAGATTCTCGATATGGAGTTTGATGCCATCATCACCTCCGTACAGGCTGGTAAGGCTGATGCCGGTATCGCCGGTATTACCGTTACCCCGGAGCGCGAGAAAAACATCGGTTTCACCGATTCCTACGCTGATGTACGACAGGTGATTATGGTAAATTCCAAAAATGCAGAAGTGGCTGATTCACAGCATGGATTTTTGGATAAGTTCAAGTCTTGCTTCATCGATGACAACCGCTATGAGTATCTCCTGCAGGGATTGGGCAATACGCTCATCATCACCTTCTTCGCCATCATCCTTTCCGTGATTCTCGGTACACTGATAGCCATTGTCCGTGCCCGTCACGAACGTCGGGGCGGTTGGCGCATTCCGAATATGCTCTGCCAGTTGTATCTCACCATCATGCGTGGTACGCCTACCATGGTGCAGTTGCTCATCATCTATTATGTGGTCTTCGCCTCAGCCGATGTCAACAAGATTCTGGTAGCCGTCATAGCCTTCGGTTTGAACTCTGCGGCATATATTGCCGAGGTCATCCGTTCGGGTATCATGTCGGTAGATGAGGGACAGATGGAAGCGGGTAGAAGTCTCGGTCTTTCTTATGGCAAGACCATGCGGCTCATCATCCTGCCACAAGCCTTCAAGAATGTGCTGCCGGCGATGGGTAATGAGCTCATCACCCTGCTCAAGGAGACTTCCATCAGTGGTTACATCGGTCTCGTGGATCTTACCAAGGGTTCCGATATCATCCGCAGCATCACCTACGAGGCAATGATGCCGTTGGGTGTGGTTGCCTGCCTGTATCTCATCATCGTCCTCGGACTGAATGCCGGAGTGAGAAAGTTGGAAAAGCGTTTGAGAAAGAGCGAAAGGAAATAGCACGCCCTGAAAGGGCAGAAGCACCTAGCCCAGGGCATCGCCCTGGGTATAATTGCAGTTAGAAATGCGCCCTGAAAGGGCAAAAGCTTCAAATGATATGGACAAAAACGAGATAATCAAGATAGAAGGACTTCGCAAGCGCTTCGGCGACAACGAAGTCCTGAAAGGCATTACCACTTCCGTCAAGCAGGGCGAAGTGGTTGCCATTATTGGCCCGTCGGGCTGTGGCAAGAGTACCTTCCTGCGTTCCATCAATCTCTTGGAGGAACCTACGGAGGGAAAGATTCTGATTGATGGCATAGACCTTACCTCCTGGGATGTAGATATCAACAAGATGCGTCAGCGGGTGGGTATGGTGTTCCAGCAGTTTAATCTCTTCCCGAACATGACCATCCGCCGCAATATCATGCTGGCACCGGTAGAGTTGGGGAAGATGACCCGTGAAGAGGCGGATGAGAAGGCTACAGAGCTTCTCTCCCGCATCGGATTGCTGGACAAGGCAGACAGTTACCCGGATAGTCTTTCGGGCGGACAGAAGCAGCGTGTAGCCATCGTCCGTGCCCTGGCAATGAATCCGGAGGTTCTTCTTTTCGATGAACCTACTTCTGCGCTCGACCCGGAGATGGTAGGAGAGGTATTGCAGTTGATGAAGGATGTGGCTGCTGAAGGCATGACGATGGTGGTAGTAACCCACGAAATGGGATTTGCCCGAGAAGTTGCCAATCGTGTGATCTTCTTCAGTGATGGCTATATCACGGAGGATGGCACCCCTGAAGAGGTCTTCAATCATCCGAAGTCTCCAAGACTCCAGGAGTTCCTGGGTAAAGTCCTGTAAAGTGATTAATGATTATCATACAAAAAAAAGATGCATTGCCGAACAATCCGCAATGCATCTTTTTTTGTATGATGTCTATAATCATTATTTTTTAGCCTCAATGATCTCTTCAGCCCGCTTCAGCGCCTTGCTGATATGATCAGTGATGTTCTCCTTGCCGAGCATATTGTAGAAGCCCGCCTTCTCCAACTGGGCGTTTACCTTTTCGCAGACACCGGAGAGAACAACCTGGATATCCTCCTTCTGACTCATTTCGCAGAGGTTGGTGAGGTTGTGGATACCGGTAGAATCCACGAATGGAACCTTACGCATGCGGATGACGCGAACCAATGGACGGTCACCGAAGGCTGCCATCACTTCCTCAAATTTATTACCTGCTCCGAAGAAGAAAGGACCGTTGATCTCATATACCTCCACGCCTTTAGGAATCGTATAGTGCTCCAGGTTGGTAGAGAGGAAATCATACTCCTTGTTCAAGTCAATCTCATCTTCTGTGATAGCCGTCACATCAGTGGTCTCGCTCATTCGCTTCATGAAGAGCAGACAGGCGATGATCAGACCCACCTCGATGGCAACGGTCAGGTCGAAGATGATGGTCAGGAAGAAGGTAATCAGGAGCACGGTAACGTCGCTCTTAGGATTCTTCATCAATGCCAGGAAACTTCTCCAGCCACTCATACCATAGGAAACCACAACCAGTACACCTGCCAGACAAGCCATAGGAATATACTTGGCGAGCGGCATCAGGAAGAGGAAGATGAGCAGCAGTACCACTGCGTGGATGATACCTGCGACAGGAGTCTTGCCGCCGTTGTTGATATTGGTCATTGTACGGGCGATGGCACCGGTAGCAGGAATACCGCCGAAGAGTGGGGAAGCGATGTTCGCCAGACCCTGGGCAATCAACTCTGTATTAGAATCGTGGTGGTCGCTGATGACACCGTCAGCAACGGTAGCAGAGAGCAGACTCTCGATGGCGCCGAGGATGGCGATGGTGATGGCAGGAGATACCAGACTCTTGATGGTCTCCCAGTTCATCTCAGGAACCTGGGCAGCAGGCAACTCGTTGCTGATAGAGAAACGGTCACCGATGGTCTCGATGCTCTCTACGCCGGCAAACTGCTTGAGCAGCAGCGCCACAACGGTCATCAGGATGATGGCGATGAGCGATCCCGGAATCTTCTTGCTGAACTTAGGAGTGATGGCGATGACCACCACGCTAACCACACCGATGAGGGCACACCAAGGGTCGATGGTGTCGAAACTCTGGAAATAGACCCCCCATTTCTCTAGAAAGTCAGAAGGATTGGAAGCCAATGTCAAACCGAAGAGATCCTTGATCTGTGTGGTGAAGATGGTTACGGCGATACCGCTGGTGAAACCTACCACGATAGGATAAGGGATGTACTTGATGATGGTACCGAGTCGGAGCAGACCGAAGAGCACCAGGAAGAGACCTGCCATCAGCGTTGCGATGGTCAATCCCTCTAATCCATACTTCTGGATGATGCCGTAGATGATGACGATGAATGCTCCTGTAGGTCCGCCGATCTGCACTTTGCTTCCGCCGAAGATGGAGATGATGAGACCCGCTACGATGGCTGTGATGATACCCTTCTCGGGTGTCACGCCAGAAGCGATACCGAATGCGATGGCCAGAGGCAGGGCTACGATACCAACGATGATACCTGCCATGAGGTCAGACATGAATGTTTTCTTGTTGTAACTCTTCAAGCAAGAAAACAAACTCGACTTAATTGCTATTGCCTTCATTTAAAAAGTTTTGTTATATGAATTAATGTGATTTTTGCTTCGTTATCCGAAAATCGAGTGCAAAGGTACAACTATTATTTCATATAACAAAATCTTTTTTAATGTTTTTTAATTACTGCAGCTGTGTCATGTGATAACCCAGTCTCTTCAGTTCCATGGCAGCGCCCATCAGATACATTTGATGTAAAGCTGCAATGAAACCACGGAAAGCAGCCTCTGTACCAGGCTCATATCCCTGGTGGATGAGCAGGGTGTAGGTGCGAGCGGCACACTCTGCTACGATGGTAGAAGTAGCCTTGTGCTCGTTCTCGTCGAGCAGCAGAACCTGGTCGAGAATATAGTCATCCATGTGGTCGAAATCAATGCGGTCTCTGAGGTATTCATAAAGATTATCTACCTTGCCATACAGCTCCCAGTCCTCGTCCCAGTATTTGGCGATGGCCATGCCTACAAACATAATCCATCCCAGAGCCACGGTAGGGTATTTGCTGAACTCGCGCATGGCATCAGGCAGATAGCTTTCGCCTATCTTAGCCCACTGTTCCTCGATATCCGGAGCATCCGGAAACTGCTCGTCAATACGCTGTCTGCTAGCAAGATACATACTCAGATCCTGCTTGAAGATTTCTTCGATTCTTTTGCTTTTATTTTCCATATTCATTGAATGTATTTTATCTTGAATCATCATTGAAGCTACAAAGGTAAAACAAAAATCTCACATCCCCTCCCTTTTTCACAAGTTTTAATGCTTTCCCCGTCCGTATTTCTCCCACAGATTTCACAGATTTACACAGATTTTATTCATTGTATTATCGGAAGTTGTGGATGGTCCCTTATCCGGACTGGTCAAAATCTGTGTTGATCCGTGAAATCTGTGGGACCCTCCCTACAGCGGTTTCAGCACACGACCGTATAGGTCGCTTTCCGTTTCAAATCCGTGCGTAATCCGTGAAGTGAGAAAGGATATCCGTAAATTCTGTGTAATCCGATGAATAAAAAGATGGGGGCAGTGGTATGAATCAAAAATGAACCAAAATGAACCAATTTTCCCCAATTTCCCCTTAACCCTTTCATCCATAGCACGTTGAAACCCCAATAAAGCCTCAAATCTGCGGTTTCAACCCAAAATCCTTAAAAATTCCGCTAAAAATTAACACATATAATTTGTTTATATTCATTATTTTTTGTACTTTTGCAACAGATTTCACAGTCTCATGACACGAGACAATAGTGAATCTCGAACTAAGAAATAATAAAATGGCTTTCTAAGGAGCAATCAATATGAATAATATGTTGCAGTACCCAAGCTACGCTGTATCTATGATGCAGCCGGCAGAAAGACATAAAAGTGTTGACGATTAGTGGAAGTGAGTCTATTGGTTTTCAATGCTGTGATACATATCACAACCCCTCATAGTCCGGGAAGAGTCATCTTTCCAGGGGAAGCAGAGCTATATACTTACCACAATATCCGTTAATGAATTTTAGCAGTTACATATATGTGGTTCATCATACAGACCGTAACTTCCGGAGAGAATAAGTCGATCGCCTTTTTGAAGGAGCATTACCCCGAAGTCATCTCAGATTATTATTTCCCGCTGGGAAGAAAGATCTACAGGAACGAAGAGGGGAGTGAGAAGGTTCGTTTCATGCCCCTCCTTTCAGGCCTCTTCTTCATCCGGACAGAAAACAGGAAGGCACTGGAGCGAAACCTTTCCCATCACGGCTATTTCGAATACGTGGGATATGATATCGATAGGAACACCGGAGAGACGGTAGAACGTACCTTCTTCACCCGGGCTCGACTCCTCTGTGCCGATAGAGAGAACTATACCCTCCGTGAGATCATCGACCTCGCCCGCATCCCAGATGCGGATATGGAACGGTTCATCTACTATAATGAACAGATTGCGGAAGACATTCAGGGACTCAGCATCGTAGATAAGAGCTATGATGACCTCATCCTCGAGAATGATACCATCCGCATCCTCAACGGACCGCTGAAGGGTTGGGTAGGCGTGGTGAAGCAGATCAAGAAGAATGGCAAGAAAGACCGCCATTTCCTGGTACGCTTCGGAAACAACCGCTGCCTCAATATCTCCAATATCCGACAATATGATATCCAGGTAGAACACGAGGCAACCCGCGGAGCCAAGTCGGAAGCAGTAGGCGTATGGCGTGCCATCGACCAGCTCATCGGTTATCTCCAGTTCCGAAATCCGGAAGAAGATGCCGCAGCCACCCTGCGCCGCCTTTTCGAGGATTATCAGAAGAAACTGAAGCTTCACCGCGGCAGAAATCAGACCGATAAGGCATACAGCATACAGAAGTCAACACTGGAAGAAGCCCAGAAGAAGGAAGTGCTCGATCATATTGATGAGGCGATGCATCCCAACTTCCGCATTCTCGCAGCCTATTTCAAGACCGACAATGCTACCATGTGGGATGCTCTGAACGAGCTTATCCCCGATGTCCTGCTCCGTCCCTTCCTCACGCCGAGCACCGGCATCCCGATCTCCGCAGGTCAGGAATATGCCGTGTTCTGGCACAATGGTATCGTGGAACTCGTTCTCCGCTGCCATCTCAGGGATTTCTTCCGGAGCAAGGAATACGAAGCCGACAAGTTCAATCCCGTCTTCGATGAGGATTATGAATATGATGCCCACATCGCCCTGTTGCCAAACGGTGATGGAAGGGTGAAGGCAATCACCTCCTGGGGCGCCTTCTATGAGAAGTATGCCATGCAGAATGAGGAAGAGCGTCAGAAGTTCCTCCTCGATCTGGAAAACAGGAAATATCCCCGCCTCCTGCATCTGCTCACTCAAAACAGATACCGTTTTGAGAAAGTTGGTCAGATAGGCGGCTTCTCTATGGATCTGGATATTCCTTATACGGAGGATATCCAGGAGATGGCACGGAAGGCTGTCGTTCTGCTTCAGTTATCCGATGGCGACGAACCGGGCTTCATCTCCCAGACCACGGCAGCAGCCGTAGAGATGTGGCAGGGCGCCCGACTCCTGATGTGGCGACAGTTGCTCCAGCGATATGTCCTGCTCCATAAGGTTCCGGTAGCCGACCTCCCGAGTGTCATCGCTTCCGATATCGAACTGGAGGAGAAGTTCAAGCCGCAGGAAGGCAGACTCCAGATAGAAGACATCGCCCAGGCACTCCGGCAGCGACAGGAGCAGATAACCGGTTATCTGGCAAGCGGACAGTTGCAGCAGGCAGCCATCCGCTTCCTCGCCATGACGAAGGTCATCTCTGCCCATTTCGCCAAGGATGAGCTTTACAACTATATCCGGGCGGACTTCAATCCCAATGAAACCTGCACGGCGCTCTTCGATGCCATCATCCAGCAGAGCGAGAAGCAGGAGAGTGTAGTCAACTATCTCTATAAGGGAATGGTTGAACTGCAGGAAGAAGATGCATGGACGTATTTCAAATACCCATCCTTCCTCCAGAAGACAAAGGCTGTATCAGACCGTATCAGGAAGACTGCCACAGCCGGTATGAGAAAGAATAAAAAATAAAAAAAAGATAAGATATAAGTTTATGAGTAAGCTGTATAATCAGAATCAACCAAACAAGACCCCATTCGCAGGGATGTTTTACAAGCTTAAGGTGTCCCTCTTCGTCAATCGTTTGACAAGTTGGTATTTTTCTAAGAGCGCCCTTCCATATTGGTGCATCCTGTCATTGGATAGCATCGCGATTCTCTTTGCAGGTATGATAGCCACCTATATCGCAGAAGGCGGAGATGTGGTGGCTAATAATTTCTGGAGTTATGTCCTTACTTACGTCTGCACCCTTCCACTCTTTGTCGTGGGTATGCGGATCTTCCATACCTATTCCGGCATCATGCGCTATTCATCGTTTGTTGATCTGATGCGCATTTCCGGAGCATTGGTTCTGGGCTTTATACTCAATAGCCTCCTCTTGACTTTATTGCCAGACGGACTTCTCTGCAAAGTATCTGCAGAGGCAATCATCGTGATGCTCTTCATCTCGATGTGTATGATGTGGACCATGCGAATCATCGTCAAGTACATGTATGATTCCACCTTCTCAGCTGATATTCGTACTCCGGTATTCATCCTCGGAGTAAGTGAGGGCGGTATCTCCCTGGCAAAGTCCATGCGCAATGAACATCCGTCCCAGTATATTCTCAAGGGTTTCACCACCACGGAAGAGAATATGATAGGCAAGTACCTTCTGGGTTGTGAGGTTTTTGCATACGATGAGAAGCTGCTGTCCGTCATGGACAAGATGAACATCAAGACCCTCT